>Ga0153996_1000150_pt1 | contig 36583 bp, 33 predicted proteins | sample TSNC080MetaG_FD_104728 | JGI IMG/M metagenome (GOLD analysis project Ga0153996, IMG submission 104728) | Attine ant fungus gardens microbial communities from North Carolina, USA - TSNC080 MetaG | ecosystem: Host-associated > Fungi > Mycelium > Unclassified | place: USA: North Carolina, Lumber... | reverse complement strand
TTTGTTATGGAGATTATTCCCATTTACACAGATCGCTAATCAGCGTCTATCTCTGCTATTTTTCTTAGGATACTCTTTCATGCGCTTTGCCTGTTAGCTAATCAAAAGCACTTGACGTACTTTATCCTATTGATATATAATAAATTTCGTTGCAGTGCGTAGATGAAATTCTTGGTTAGCTCAGTGGTAGAACCTCGCCTTGTCAAGGCGAGGCTCACAAGTCAAATCTAGTTTTCGTTCCATACGATGGCGGCATAGCCAAGTGGTAAGGCAGAGGTCTGCAAAACCTCTATTCCCCAGTTCAAATCTGGGTGCCGCCTCCATCTAATTATAAAGCCACACATTAATATAAATCAGAGTTATGAATGTGTTACCTAATTACCGTTACAACTTAGCCTGGGACTTTGTCCGGCTTTTTTTTGTTTTGTCGCGAGCATCAATAAATGGATATATTTAACGAACTTGTTGTTTAGAGCGCTGTTTTTCTCTCGCAAATAAAAGGGTTTTCTTTTATTATGTAGAACAAGATACAGTTAGAGGTGATACGTTTTGTCTAAATGGCTAGCCTGTATAACTCCTGAATTGCGGCATGAATTATTTGGTATAACAATGGTGACCGGCGGGCTACTGGCATTAATCAGCTTGCTTGGCTTAAATGTCGGGCCATTTGGTTTGTTTGTTGCCAAAATACTTAAATACACTTTTGGTCTCGGAGCAGTATTTGTACCGCTCGTGTTACTAATAATTGGAGTAAAATATATTATCGTTAAAAGCTCAATCTCTTATAGCGTGAAATTTTGGGGACTTGTGCTATTATATTTTATTTCTTTAGCAATTTTTCATCATATTACAGTACCGGTAGGTCAAGAGATAATGCCTGATAATTTGGTTTCAGGCGGCGGATTTGCTGGTGGTATGCTGCTGTTTTCATTACGAAAATTACTAGGAGTGCATGGCTCTATTATTGTTTTATCAGCGTTACTGCTTTGCTCAGTACTTATGGCAACTACATGGTCTTTAGCGGCAACGTTAGTCAGTGCCAGAAATAAAGCTGTGGAAAGTTTTGCTGCTGCCAGAGAGACGATTGCTGCGTCAACTGAAACAATGTTTTATGAAGTTGACAACACTGAGTCACCGCCTGTCTTTTACGACCATCAACGTACCTCGAACACCCAATTGGCTTTTGAGGATAGAGAACAAGAACAAGTCATTACTAAAAACGATTTTGACCATGGTTCAGTAAATGAGCAGTCTGTAAACCGACCGTGCACTAAAATCAAACCTCTATCTAATCCCGCAAATTCCAATGTTAATCCTGCTTATGGCTTACCGCCGGTGTCGATTTTAAAAAAACCAAACCGTTCGCGACTGACAAAGGTGCCTAAAGAAGTTACTGACAATGCACGGATTTTAGAACAGACACTAGATAGTTTTGGTGTTAGTGCCAAAGTCATTAATACATGTCAAGGTCCGACTGTTACCCGCTATGAGCTTGAACCGGCACCTGGTGTCAAAGTAAGTAAAATAGTTAACTTATCAGATGATTTGGCACTCAAACTAGCATCATCAGGTGTTCGTATTGAAGCGCCTATTCCTGGCAAAGCAGCTATTGGTATTGAAGTGCCTAATAAAGAGCTATTTGGTGTTGCACTCCGGGACGTGTTAGAAACAGACGCATTTCAGCGCTCATCATCCGGTTTGAAAGTGGCTTTAGGCAAGGATATTGCCGGGAATCCAGTTGTCGCTGATTTGGTCAAAATGCCCCACTTGTTAGTTGCCGGAGCTACTGGTTCAGGTAAAAGTGTCTGTATTAATACACTAATAACAAGTATACTATTTAAAGCCCGGCCTGATGAAGTGAAGTTAGTATTGATCGACCCGAAAATGGTTGAGCTGTCAAATTATAACGGCATACCGCATCTGTTAACTCCTGTTGTGACTGATGCCAAAAAAGCGGCTGCCGCCTTAAATTGGGCGGTACAGGAAATGGAACGCCGGTACGAGGTTTTTGCAACAACCGGAGTCCGTGATATTTCTCGTTATAATGAACTTTACCCTGAAGGACGGCTGCCGCTTATCTTAATTATAATCGATGAGCTTGCCGATTTAATGATGGTAGCTCCTGTTGACGTAGAAGATGCTATATGTCGCTTAGCGCAAAAAGCCAGAGCAGCTGGACTCCATTTAGTGTTAGCTACCCAGCGTCCCTCTGTCGATGTTATTACCGGCACGATTAAGGCTAATGTACCTTCACGGATATCTTTTGCCGTTTCGTCCCAAGTTGACTCGCGCACAATTTTGGATATGGCCGGAGCCGAAAAGTTGTTAGGTAAAGGCGATATGTTATTTTACCCGGCTGGAGCCGGGAAACCGCTGCGAGTGCAGGGAGCCTTTATTGGTGATACTGAGGTTGAAGATTTGGTAGGTTACATCAAAGAACAGGCAGCGCCCGAGTACACTGATGGTATTACTGCTGTGGAAGCGGGAGCAAAAGGCAAAGAAGAAGCGACCCAGTTTGAAGATGATCTTTTAGAAGAAGCTGTACGCATGGTTCTTGAAACAGGGCAGGCGTCAGTGTCGATGCTGCAACGCAAGTTTCGTATTGGATATACACGGGCAGCAAGATTGATTGATAGTATGGAAGAAATGAAAATAGTCGGCCCTAACATCGGCAGTAAAGCCAGGGAAATTATCATGACTTCTGAACAAGTTTACACAAGATATTTTAAAAAATAGTTTTTGCAATGCTTATAGCATTTTATGGAAGATTAAACTAGTAATGGTGATGATATTGTATAATGTTATTAAAGTAGAACAAGCTGTAGCAGTAAACAACCCCATCTTTGTTGATGTGCGTTCCCCCGAAGAATATGCTGCCGGCCATATTCCCGGAGCAATAAATATCCCACTATTTAATGATAGGGAACGTGCTGATGTCGGAACTGCCTATAAGCAAATCGGTGTTGAAGAATCTAAGCATCTGGGATTGTCTATTGCTGCGGGCAAGTTGCCGGCTATTATTCAACAAGTCGGTCAGCTTTATAAATCAGGCCAACAGGTCATTATATATTGCTGGCGCGGAGGGATGCGCTCTAAGTCAATCGTCAATGTGCTTGAATTAATGGGCATTTCGGCGCCACAGCTTTTGGGTGGGTATAAGGCTTACCGTCAACACGTTTTAGAAAGATTACGGACTTTTAAGGTTAAGCCTGAAATCGTGGTCTTATGCGGTTCAACCGGAACTGGAAAAACAACAATCTTAAAATTATTGGCTCGGCAGAATATCCCAGTGATTGACTTGGAGCAGCTAGCTAATCACCGTGGCTCAGTATTTGGCCAAATTGGTTTAGGCAGACCGACAACAGCTCCTAATTTTGATGCTGAGCTGTTAAAGCAACTTGACTCTTTGAATAGTCAGCCGTATATCGTTGTTGAGTGTGAAAGCAAACGTATAGGTAACGTCTATCTGCCTGATGCTTTATTTAACGCCATGAGGCAAGGCAAAAAAATTCTGCTATCTACTGATGTCGAAACCAGAGTCGATAGGTTAATTGATGAATATCTAGATACATACAGTAATAATCTGCAAGCAATACTTGAAAGTATTGAATTGCTGCGTAAGCGAATCGGTAATAAGAAAACCGATCAATTATTGAAAGGCTTTAAGCTAGGTAAGATCAGAGATGTTGTAAAGATAATGCTTGTCGATTATTATGATCCTATGTATGGCTATGAACAGGCAGATACTGCTACTTATGCTTCATGGGTTAAAGCCGATGACTTAGAGCAGGCTACAGGTGCAATAATACAATACTTACAACAGTTGGGAGGTAGTTGTTTTGCAAACAGTAGGGGAAATATTACGCACTGAACGTCTAAAAAGAGGCTTATCGATAAAAAATGTAGAGAGTGCCATCAGCATCAGGGCACTTTATCTCGACGCGATTGAAGAAGGTAACTATAGTATTATCCCCGGTGAAGTGTACTTAAAAGGTTTTATTCGTAATTACGCCACTTTTTTAGAGCTTAATTCCCAGCAGATCATGAAGGTATATCGCGAAAGTCAGGAACGGAACCAAGCTGATTCGCCAGCCGTAACTCCGGTTGAAACGATACCGGCTCCTCCTGCTTCCAGCAGTGGTGGTATAATAAAATGGTTTGCTATCGCGATTGTGGTCGCTGGTGTGGTAGCCGGAGCTGTTTGGTGGTCCAGTGAAAGTCAGACACCGGTAGCGCAGCCGCCTTCTGCAACCAGCCATCCGGAAACAGCATCCCAACAGCCGGCTTCGCCGTCACAAAGCCAGTCGGCAGTTCCGGATCAACCAACTGCTAATGTATCTCTTACCGCTATATATCATGCACAATGCTGGACAAAGATAGTGGCTGATGACAAAGAAATTTATGAAGGTATTCCTAAAAGCGGCGATTCATTAACTTGGGAAGCAACAACTAAGCTTATCGCCAAATTTGGTGATGCTGGTGCTGTTGAACTCGTATATAATGGCAGACCTATGGGGAAACTTGGTGGTAACGGTGATGTTGTTGTTAAAAATTTTACGGTAAACGGTATTACACAATAGAAATGAGATCAGTATGACAGATTTTTTACCTATGACCCGTGATGATATGGCTAGGCGGGGGTGGGAGCAACTAGATTTTTTATTTATCAGCGGGGATGCGTATGTTGACCATCCCAGTTTTGGACCGGCAATTATTATGCGGTTATTGGAAAAGTACGGCTACCGGGTAGGAATAATCGCTCAGCCTGACTGGCGTTCGACTAATGACTTTAAACGACTAGGCAAGCCGCGACTTGGAGTACTCGTTTCAGCAGGCAATCTTGATTCCATGCTTAATAAATTTACTGCAGCCAAAAAATATCGCAGTACCGATAATTATTCGCCAGGAGGACGAGCTGGACTTAGGCCTGAGCGAGCGACAATTGTTTATTGTAATCGCATCAGAGAATTATGGAAAAATGTTCCTCTCGTCATTGGTGGAATAGAAGCCAGCTTAAGGCGATTTGCCCATTATGATTATTGGTCAGATAGTGTTCGCCGCTCAATATTGATTGACAGTCGAGCTGATCTATTAATTTATGGTATGGGTGAAATGCAGATTAAAGCTGTGGCAGAGCATTTATCCGCCGCCATTACTATCGATCAAATCCGGAATATACCAGGTACTTGTTATCGCACAGAATCATTGGAGCACATCTGGGATTATACCGAAGTGCCAAGTTATCAGGACGTAATGAATAGTAAGCAAGATTTTGCCGTTGCCTTTAAAACACAGTATTTGGAACAGGATCCTATCAGGGGAAAAATTATCGTGCAAAATCACGGTGACCAATATGTAGTGCAAAATCCGCCTGCCATGCCACTGTCGCAGCAAGCGATGGATGAGATATATGATTTGCCTTACCAGCGTACTTACCATCCTTCTTATTTAGCAGCCGGCGGTATACCGGCCATACAGGAAGTCCAGTTCGGTATTGTTAGCCATCGTGGCTGTTATGGCAGTTGTTCATTTTGTGCACTATACGCCCATCAAGGCCGAATAGTACAAAGTCGCAGTAAAGAGTCGATATTGCAGGAAGCCCGGCAAATCGTTAAACTACCAGCTTTTAAAGGCTACATCCACGATGTTGGCGGGCCAACTGCCAACTTCCGTCAGCGAGCCTGCCAACAGCAATCTGACAGGGGAACGTGCCGGGGTAAACAGTGTCTTTTCCCAACTGCCTGTAAAAACTTAAATACTAAGCATGATGAATATCTAGATCTGTTGAGGGCTGTTCGTCAAATTCCTGGTATTAAAAAAGTGTTTGTCAGGTCAGGAGTGCGTTACGACTATTTAATGGCCGCCAATGACATGAATTTTTTGCGGGAACTATGTGAGCACCATATCAGTGGTCAGTTAAAGGTAGCTCCTGAACACGTTTCACCCAAAGTTACTAAGCTAATGGGCAAGTCTGACAAAGAGACGTATTTGAAATTTAAAAAGGCGTTTGACCAAACAAATAGGGAACTGGGAAAAAAACAGTACTTAGTGCCTTACTTTATGTCTAGCCATCCTGGTGCAGGACTTAGAGAGGCTATTGAGTTAGCCGAATTTTTGCGCGATTCAGGGTATAATCCGGAGCAAGTGCAGGATTTTATTCCAACTCCCGGAAGTCTGTCAACATGCATGTACTATACAGGAATTAATCCACTAACAGGGAAGAAAATTTATGTAGCGAAAACTTCTTATGATAAGCAATTGCAACGTGCGTTGCTGCAATATCGTAATCCTAAAAACTATCAATTGGTCTATGAGGCACTTACTAAAGCCGGACGCCAGGATTTGATCGGCTATGACCGGCAGTGTTTAATTCGTCCGCCCAAAAACCAGCAGTCTCGCTTTGCTGAGAAGCAACCGGAAAAAACGGGAGCAAAACGATCCCGTGTTCCATCTAGAAGGGAAGGCGCAAAAAAGCAGACTAGAAAACGCTAGTCTGCTTTGCTTATAAGACCAAAGGCACGCCGGCAATCATCAGATAACAGGTAAATGGCAATCAGACCATGAGGAACTAACGTTATGACTCCCATCGTCATATTATAGCCAAACATCACGATAAATCCATTGATGACAAAGATGATTGATAAAACAAGTTCAAGCAAGCGAGCCCAGCGTTTGAGTTGTAACAGACCAATAGCCGGAACTGCGTATAAAAGAAAAGCGGCTACAGAATTGGCAGTAGCCCAAAAATTGTGTTGCACTAAACCATCATAAATACCAAAAATATTGCCAATAGCCACAAGCAGCAAAAAGGCGCTAGTAAACAGCAGGCGAAAAGTTAGATTGGGGTGAAGAAAAGACCACCATGAGCGTCTCTCTGACATAGTAACGACTCCTTTCATATTTTCTCATTTTAACATAGTATCTGGATTTTTAGAATAAATTAATTTTCTCCAACAATATAACAGTGTGGATACTTATGAAAATTAAAGCTTTACAAGTCTCATGGATTAGGACTTGCATAATACACCAATACAGGGTATAGTATATATGTTTGGTCGTAAATTTTGACGATATTATACCCCCGTGGCGGAGGTAAGTTATGAAACGCTATTTGCCGTTATTATTGATATCATTTTTTTTAACTGTACTATCTATAATTGGGACTACCTATCTCGTCGGTTATGCCGGAAAGGAAAATAGCAGTAGTCTGACAACGTTTACCGTGTATACTACGCTGCCTGTCGAACAGGTATCTGCTTTAGCTCAGGAATATGAAAAGCTGACAAACGTCAGAGTAAATATTGCACCTTTTGTCGAAAAAGATTTGCTCAGTAAGTTATCAGCTGAGTCATTAAACCCGCAGGCCGATTTGGTACTTGCTCACCGCAAGACATTAAAGCAAGCTAAAGATAGTGCCTTGCTAATCCCTTATCAGTCTGAGTATACCGATATTATACCAGGCAAGTTTCAAGATACTGACGGTTATTGGACTGGCGTCTGGTATGATCCGATGGTTTTTGCTGCTAATCAGGATTATTTGCGAAAAGCGGTTAAGATACCGGGGAAATGGTCTGATTTGCCGCTAGGTTCCAATGTGAGATTTGGTATGACTGATTTTCTGGCGGCTGATGCTGCGGCGAATCTCATGTACACTCTCGTCGCCGCTAACGGCGAAGAGCAAACAATGCGCTTTCTAAAAAAACTTCATCCACAAATCGTACAATATGTTAAATTTTTAGCAACACCGGCCCGGATGGCCAGTATGGGCGAGGTTGATATTGCGATTGTCGTTCATAGTGAAGCGATGAGGTATGTAAAGAATGGTTTTCCCTTACAAGTATTTTACCCTGAAGATGGCACAGCCTTTCTGTTAACGGGCGTAGGGCTGGTAAGAGGGGCTAATCATGCTACCGACGCAAAGCAGTTTATTGATTGGCTGACCCAGGAGGAAGCCCATTTGGCCATGGCTCGGCAAAAATTCTATTTTGTGCCGACCAATCCGGAAGACCGTATGTACCGGGAGTATGCCGTTAATAACATACAACTGCTTGATCACCATGACATGTACTTGCCCAAACAGCAACGCAAACTGCTGGATAAATGGGTGCAGGCAGTGCGCCTGGGAATACAACACTGAGGAGGGCCGTAATTATATGCTAAAAGCAGGATTTGTTAGTTTAGGATGTGCGAAAAATCTTGTAGATACTGAAATAATGCTGGGAATTTTGGCTGATAATAATATACAGATTACAGACGACCCTCATGATGCCGATATCTTAATTGTAAATACGTGCAGCTTTATTGATTCTGCCAAGGAGGAGTCGCTCTCGACGATTATTCAAATGGCTGATTTTAAACAAGCCGGACGATGCCGTGGTGTTATCGTAGCCGGCTGTTTAGGGCAGCGTTACCAACAAGACTTACTAGACGAATTGCCTGAAATATCAGCGATTGTCGGCACGGGCGCTTGGGGGCGGATTATGGAAGCCGTACAGGCTGTTCTGACTGGTGAGCGCGTGTTGCTTATTGGGGAAACAGATACGATTTATGATGAAACGATGCGACGTATTATAACTACGCCGTCTTATAGCGCTTATGTAAAAATTGCCGAAGGGTGCAGCAACTGTTGCTCATTCTGTGTAATTCCTCTTGTACGTGGCAGTTATCGGAGCCGGCCGGCTGCGTCGGTTGTAAGCGAAGTAAGGAAGCTTGCCGAGCAAGGGGTTAAAGAAATTAATCTTATTGCCCAAGATAGCACGAGTTATGGTCGTGACCAATATGACCAACCACAATTAATTGGCTTGCTTAAAGAATTGGTGAAAATTGACGGCATTGCTTGGATTAGACTGTTATATTGCTATCCCCGTTACTTTAATGATGAACTAATTGATTTTATTGCCAGCGAGCCCAAGATTTGCAAGTATATTGATTTGCCGCTTCAACATGCTCATGACGACATACTGAGGGCGATGAATCGCTATGATACACGGGCTGAGATTGAAACGTTGTTAAGCAAGATGCGTACTCGCATTCCGGGGGTCGTTATCCGCACTTCTTTTATTGTGGGCTTTCCTGGTGAAACAGAAAGTCATTTTGAATCGCTTAAGCAATTTGTCCTTGAGCAAAAGCTTGAACGAGTAGGGGTCTTTACTTATTCCCAAGAAGAGGATACGCCGGCAGGCAACATGGAAGATCAAGTGCCTGACGACGTCAAAGAAGAGCGGTATCATGAACTGATGGCGCTTCAATGCCAAATTTCCGAAGAGCTAAACCGTGATCTGGAAGGTAGAAGACTTAATGTACTTATCGAGGGGTATAATCCTGAGCAGCCTGAGGTAGCTTACGGCAGGTCTTACCGGGAAGCTCCGGACGTAGACGGTCGTATCTATGTTGAGGATGCCGGTGACGTTTCAGTGGGAGAAATGGTCGAAACCGAGGTTGTACAAGGCTTTACCTATGATTTATTGGTCCAAAGGAAGTAGATGCTGGTTAGATACAATATAATGCAGGCTTAGAGTAGTAGAGACTGCCATACTCTACTATTTTTGTTAGATTAACAGCAGGGTATTTTTGTGCTATGAGCCAATAATTAAAGGAAATTATTAATTATGCCGCGAATGCATAATGTTAGGAGGGAAAGAGATGATTGTAGAATTAGTGAGTACTGGAACAGAGCTGCTATTAGGTCAGATTATGAATACAAATGCCCCATTTTTATCTGCTCGTCTAAACGCGTTAGGCTTTAGCGTAGTATATCAGACGAGTGTAGGCGACAACCGGGAACGAATGAAGAATGTATTACAGACGGCTATCGAGCGGGCTGATATTGTGATTACAAGTGGTGGTCTTGGTCCTACGCAAGGCGATATCACTAAAGAAGTAACAGCTTTGCTGCTAAATAGATCAATGTATTTGCATCAAGACAGTGCCGAGCAGATAGAACGCTATTTTGCCGAACGCCGTCTCTGTATGTCCGAAAATAATTTGCGGCAAGCTATGATGCCTGCAGGTGCGGAAATTATCAAAAATACTTGTGGTACAGCTCCAGGAGTTATTGTTGAAGACCAAGCGGCAGGTAAAATAATTATTAATTTACCAGGACCGCCGCATGAGCTGACTGCAATGTTTGATGCCTCAATTGCGCCTTACCTTAAAGAGCGGTTTGGCATTCAAGGTGTGATTGTATCGAGAGTGCTGCGTACATACGGATTAGGGGAGTCGGCATTAGAGGAAAGAATTAAACAGTATATTTTATCCCAATCAAATCCTACTCTTGCCCTATTAGCCAGGAGTGGTGAAATACATGTCCGAATTACTGCCAGAGCCGACTCTGAAACCGAGGCATTAGGACTCATTTCTGAGCTTGAAGGACAAATTCGACCACATATCAACGAATATATCTTTGGTATTGATAATGAAACGCTGGAAACGATTGTAGGCAAATTGCTTATCGCCAATAATTTGACGGTAGCCCTGGCGGAATCGTGTACCGGTGGCCTTGTTACCAGCCGGTTAACCGACGTTCCTGGCAGCTCACGCTATTTAGTAGGCAGCGTAGTTTGCTATAGCAATGAAATTAAAATTAATCAGCTTGGCGTTCCGGCGGCAATTATCGCCAACGAGGGCGCAGTAAGCCGGCAAACAGCAGAATATATGGCTAAAGGGATTAAAGACAAATATTCTACAGAGGTCGGTATTGGTATAACCGGTATTGCCGGCCCAGACGGATCAACGGAAGGCAAACCTGTAGGTCTTGTTTATATTGCGATTGCCGGTCCAGGAGGCATAGTCTGTCATCAACACAATTTTAATGGAACTCGCGCTGATGTAAAACACCGAACGGCGTTAGCCGCCCTTAATCATTTACGTCAGTATTTGCTTACTATATAGGAGGTTATTTATATTGAAAGACGCATTAACTTTATTCGGAGACATAGCTTTAAGTAAGAAAACGGCCGCAGCAATCGCCGCAATGGGATTTGAAGAGCCATCACCTATTCAGGAGCAAACAATTCCCTTGGTATTGTCCGGCAGTGATGTTCTCGGTCAAGCACAAACAGGTACCGGTAAAACGGCGGCCTTTGGCATACCACTTATGGAACGGATAACAGAAGCCAGACAAATTCAGGCTCTGGTGCTGACGCCAACTAGAGAGCTTGCAATCCAAGTATCCGAAGAGTTAGCTAAAATCGGGAAATTTAAAAAGGTAAAAGTGCTGCCTATTTACGGTGGGCAGGCAATCGAGCGTCAAATTAGAACATTAAAATTAGGTGTACAGGTAGTTATTGGAACGCCAGGACGCTTACTTGACCATATCCGGCGAAATACGATTAAACTTGATCATGTTCGGATGCTTGTATTAGATGAAGCCGACGAAATGCTGGATATGGGCTTTATTGACGATATTGAAAGCATTTTACAGCACGTTCCTTCTGAGCGCCAGACACTGCTGTTTTCGGCTACAATGCCTTCAGAAATTATGGCGCTTGCTGATAAATATATGAAAAAGCGGGTAACGGTAACAATTAGTAAAGAACAACTTACTGTACCGCTTACCGATCAATTTTATTATGAAACACGCGACAAGCTTGATGGCTTATGTCGGGTACTGGATGCTGAGACTGTTGGCCAGGTTATTATTTTTTGTCGTACTAAAAAAGGGGTAGATGACTTAGTTGCGTCACTTTCAGCCCGTGGTTATATTTCAGATGGGTTGCATGGTGATCTGAGTCAGGCGCAGCGAGACAGAGTGATGAAAAAATTCCGGGATAGTAAGTTAGATATATTGATTGCCACCGATGTTGCTGCCCGGGGACTTGATATCGAACATATTACTCATGTTATTAACTATGACATTCCACAAGATCCGGAGTCTTACGTTCACCGTATCGGACGTACAGGCCGTGCCGGTAAAAAAGGCGTAGCGATTACTTTTATTCAACCACGCGAGTACCGGCAGTTAAAGCTAATTGAAAGAGAAGTAAAGACCCGCATACTACGTCGGCAACTGCCCTCACCGGCAGATATTCTTGAGCGACAAACTGAAGTTATAAAAAACCAGCTTACGCAAACGATTAGTCGCGGTGGCTTTGATGTCTATGGCGGCATAGTGGCTGATCTGGCAACCGATTATGATCCGATTGATCTTGCTGCGGCTGCACTAAAGCTGTTTCAGGAAGGGTATAAAGAGCAGACAATCATTGAAAAGCCTCAATTTGGCAATACCGGAGCAGAACCCGGTATGGTCAGGCTATTTATTAATGCCGGACGAGCTCAAAGAATTCAACCCCAGGATATTGTCCGTACGATTGCTGAAGAAGCCGATATTCAAGGTAGTGTCATAGGGTTAATCAATATCTATGATAAATTTACTTTTGTTGAAGTTCCTGAAAATGTAGCAGAACGAGTGCTGTCAGTCATGAATAAGAATACGATCAAGGGTCATCGCGTAAATATTGAGCCGGCTAAAAGTCGTTAAAAAATATAAAACAACAAACTTCACCCAGTGATGTTGTTATTGACAAAACGAACAAATGTTTGTAAAATAAGGGTAGCAGTTAGCGGGGGGAGGTTTTACTATGAGCATAGATAAAACAAAAGATTTTGAGAAAAACCGAGAAATGGATAAATGTAAGGCGCTTGAAAACGCGATGCGTCAAATAGAAAAAGATTTTGGCAAAGGCGCGATTATGAAACTCGGTGAGGCCGCCGCCAAAATGAATATTGAGGTTATTCCCACAGGTTCATTACCACTCGATATTGCCCTTGGGGTGGGTGGGGTGCCACGAGGACGGGTTGTCGAGATATTCGGGCCGGAGTCTTCTGGTAAAACGACTGTAGCTCTGCATATTATTGCTGAGGCGCAGCGTATGAACGGAATTGCGGCATTTATTGATGCAGAGCACGCCCTTGATCCGGTTTATGCGAAAAAGCTTGGTGTAGATATTGATAACCTTTTAATTTCTCAGCCGGATAACGGTGAACAAGCTCTCGAAATTGCGGAAGCTCTGGTGCGCAGTGCCGCTATCGATGTCATTGTTATTGATTCGGTCGCCGCCTTAGTACCCAAAAACGAGATTGACGGTGACATGGGGGATTCTCATGTTGGTCTGCATGCCCGTTTAATGTCTCAAGCCTTGCGGAAGTTGACTGGTATTATCAGCAAATCCCGCACGACGACTATTTTTATCAACCAAATTCGTGAGAAAGTTGGCGTTATGTTCGGCAATCCTGAGACAACTACCGGTGGACGAGCTTTAAAATTTTACTCATCTATTCGCTTAGATGTTCGTAAAGCTGAGACGTTGAAACAAGGTAATGATGTTGTCGGCACACGTACTAAAATTAAGGTTGTGAAGAACAAAGTAGCTCCGCCCTTTAAACAAGCAGAGTTTGATATTATGTATGGTGAAGGCATTTCTCGTGAAGGTAGTTTAATCGATATTGGTGCCCAACTGGAGATTATTAATAAAAGCGGAGCCTGGTTTTCCTATAATAGTCAGCGGCTAGGGCAAGGCAGGGAAAATGTCAAAGAATTTTTAAAAGAGAATCGACAGATGGCAGATGAGATTGACCGTAAAATTCGAGAAACGCTCCTTGCCGGCAATGCAAAATTTGACAATACGATCAATGAAGGTCTTGCAGCCGGTGATGACGACAGTGATAACGATGGTTTTGAAGCCTGATGGATAATAAAATAGTTGAAGCTGCCGTTAAGCTTTTATCTGTCAGAGCTTATAGTCGCTATGAGCTACAGCAAAAGCTGCTAAAACAAAGTTATGACCAATTGCCAGTAAACAAAGCCCTCGACTATGTAACTGAGCGCGGTTATCTTAATGATGCCGCGCTTTGTAATGCGCTGTTGGCCAGATATGCCGAAACTGGCCGGTATAGCTTGAAAGAAATTTTTATCAAACTAAGACACAAAGGACTGCCGGCTACTTTGATTAAAGATAAGTTGGCCGGATGGGACGAGGACTTTGAATATCAGACGGCCTATAAGCTGGCTCTAAAACATACTCATGGAGATAAACAGGCTGATAGGCAGAAGGTGACACGACGTTTAGCCGCTAAAGGATTTAAGGCCGCAACGATTAATAGAGTTTTAGAGCAGCTTAGGTAAAAGCTTATATATATGTCGTCTTGACACTTATTTGAAAAACAATTACAATAAAATTATCCAATCGTGAAATACGTTAATTCTTGCTAGGTAATTTTTTAGGAGAGCTTGAGTGCTGCTACAGCAATTGAAAAGCTGCTTTTAAAAGCCGAGTTTAAACTCGGCTTTACCTTTAATACAAATATGATCATAAAGGAGGTGGGAATTATTTTAGAGATTAGTATTACTGCAATTGTAGTGGGACTGCTCGGTCTTAGTGTAGGCTATTGGGTACGTAAGAATATAGCTGAAGCCAAAATTGCTACTGCTGAGACTGCAGCAAGAAAAATTGTCGAAGATGCTGAAAGATCTGGTGAATCAAAAAAGAAAGAAGCCCTGTTAGAAGCTAAAGAAGAAATGCATAAGCTAAGAAGTGAACTTGAACGGGAGATTAAAGAACGCCGTACAGAACTTCAACGCTTAGAGCGGCGCTTGGTGCAAAAAGAAGAAAACCTTGACCGAAAAATTGATTCTCTCGAAAAGAAGGAAGAGATTCTCAGCCGTAAAGAAGCTGAGTTAGATAAAAGTCAAGAGAAAATTAACGAGTTGTATGCCAAGCAACAAACTGAACTTGAAAGATTGTCAGGTTTAACATCAGAAGATGCCCGCTGTTTGCTGCTTGCCAATGTTGAAGAAGAGATTAAGCATGAAACAGCGATGCTCATTAAGGATTTGGAGCAGCAGGCCAAAGAAGACGCAGACAAAAAGGCAAGAGAAATAATTTCGTTAGCTATTCAGCGTTGTGCCGCCGACCATGTTGCTGAAACAACTGTGTCAGTAGTTGCTTTGCCAAATGACGAAATGAAAGGGCGGATTATTGGACGAGAAGGCCGTAATATTCGCACTTTAGAGACACTTACTGGTATTGACCTTATCATTGATGATACCCCAGAAGCAGTTATTTTATCTGGATTTGACCCTGTCCGGCGGGAAGTCGCCCGAATTGCATTGGAAAAACTTATTGTCGATGGTCGAATTCATCCTGCTCGTATTGAAGAAATGGTTGAAAAATCCCAAAAAGAAGTCGAACAGAAAATTAAGGAAGCCGGAGAACAAGCGACATTTGAAACTGGCGTTCACGGTCTGCATCCAGAAGTGATCAAACTTCTCGGACGATTAAAATTTCGTACCAGCTATGGACAAAATGTACTCAAACATTCCATTGAGGTGGCGCACTTAGCCGGAGTAATGGCAGCCGAACTTGGTGTTGACGTAATGTTAGCCAAACGATCCGGATTGCTTCATGATATTGGCAAAGCTGTAGACCATGAAGTCGAAGGTCCGCATGTAACGATCGGAGCTGATCTAGCCAAAAAATATCGTGAATCAGCAGAAGTTATTAATGCGATTGCTGCTCACCACGGGGATGAAGAGCCGAAAACGATCCAAGCCGTACTTGTGGCAGCTGCTGATGCGGTTTCTGCTGCCAGACCGGGAGCTCGACGAGAGACTCTTGAAAGCTATCTTAAGCGATTAACACGATTGGAAGAAATTGCTGAATCATTTGATGGTGTAGAGAAATCTTTTGCGATTCAAGCGGGTCGTGAAGTTCGTATTATGGTTAAGCCGGACAAGATTGATGACTTAACAGCCATTCGCCTTGTGCGGGATATCGTGAAGAAGATTGAAAGCGAACTTGAATATCCAGGTCAAATAAAAGTAACAGTTATTCGTGAGACGCGAGCTGTTGATTATGCCAAATAGAGTTAGCTAACTATTTAAACGGCTTTTACCTACATTCCAGGTAAAAGCCGTTTTTTAGTCATTTTTCCATAAATTTAAAAGCAGGATTTGTGCCGCTTCTAGAGAATAGGTATTGATACATTTCAATTAGCTCCGGTTGAGTTTTTACCTCAACCGATGCTTCAGTTGAGCTTAGTTGCTCTTAACTTCATCTTAAACATTGAGTCAAGGCCCCCGCCCCTAACAAGCGGCTTCAGTTCAGTGGAGTAGAGTCTCCACCTGAACCCCCCGCTGTTTCAGCTTTACTGAAACAAGTTCACTTCTTTTAGATAAGTTTTGGACAAGTAATGCACTTGTTTTTTCTATATTTGATAAACATATTTGGATGGTGAAAATATATGCCTGAACTTTACCCGGATGAACAACAAGTTTCAGATGGCATAAACCTGCTTATTTCTATGCTGGTACGTTACCCTGAAATTGGCACAATTAATTTTGACCCTGAGGCAGATTCGCTTAAACTGACATTTATGATTGCAGGTCTTCCTCCAATACCAGATTTTGAAGCGGCAAAACAGCTGCTTATTCATAGTATTTCTGCATATCATTTGCTTGAGGGCATAACAGACAGCCGCATAGCTGTTGAGCTTAGTTCTTATGATCAAGTGGCTATGGTAACTGTCCGCCGTGACGTACATACCATGTCCCGTGGAGAGATCAGTTTGACGATTAAACTGCTGCGTGACAGGTTTGCCGATCGGCTAGTTGCTGACCGTAATGACACAATGCTGGAAGAAGAACTTTTGTTACAAGAAGAAGTGATTGAAGATATGCTGGAAAATATGCGTAAAAAAGATTATGATAATCACAGTCTAATTGGAATTCGTGAAGATGGACGTGTTTTTGTGTTTAATAAATGATGAAGAAAAAGATAGTTATTTGTTGTAATTGTTGGGATTTTTTTGCATAATAAAAAAGGAATTTTTTGCCTTGCAACGAATATATCTAATTTATAGGAATAATAACGTCTTTTTACATCAAAGGAGGGCACATAAAACATGGATGTCTTGAAAGTATCAGCAAAATCTAGTCCTAATTCTGTAGCAGGAGCCTTGGCTGGAGTGCTGAGAGAACGCGGAGGTGCCGAAATACAGGCAATCGGTGCAGGGGCGCTCAACCAGGCGGTTAAAGCAGTTGCAATTGCAAGAGGGTTTGTAGCACCGCATGGTGTTGATCTAATTTGCATCCCGGCCTTCACTGATATTCTTATCGATGGTGAGGAACGTACCGCCATTAAATTAATTGTTGAACCTCGATAAAGTTATTAAATAATACTCAAAACCTGTTCATTCGGAACAGGTTTTGCTGTTTTAGTGGCGGGTTTTATGGCATAATATAACTTGTAGTAAATATCTTAAGGGGTGAATGAATTGAATATAGAAGTCGTACATGGATCGCTAACTGAATCTTTGTGTGATACACTAATCGTGAGCTTATTTCAAGGCGGCCAAGTGCCATGCACTTTTAACAAAGCCCTTAACGGACATATCGGAGCCATTATCCGTGATTTGCCTGGATGCGGTAAGTATGGAGAAACTACGGTTGTTCATACGCTTGGAAATATTGCTGCCAAGCGGATTATTTTACTTGGTTTAGGAAACGAAACCGAATTTTCCTTGGACAAAATTCGAGCCGTTATGGCTATTGCGCTACGCTCTGCTCGCAAACTAAGATCTAAAACAGTAGCGACGATTGTGCCTGGTATTGAAAGAGGCGCCTTTGATGATGCTCAAGCAGCCCAGGCTGCTAGCGAAGGGGCGATCATGGGGTTGTATCAATTTAAATACTATAAATCAACTAAAGATGACGCGTCTGCCATTGAAAAGCTGTTTATTATTGAGAGCGACTCAGCAAAAATTGCTGCACTTAATACAGGTGCTCGGCTTGGCGCAATTGTTGGGAAAAGTGTTAATTTTGCCCGTGATTTGATTAACCACTCAGCACAGTATATGACGCCTACTAAAATTGCCTGGCATGCTGGCGAGATTGCTAAGCAGTATGGTTTAGAAATCGATGTCCTTGAAAAAGAGGATATGCAGCAAAATGGAATGGGTGCATTACTTGCGGTAGCCCAAGGAAGTGTTGAACCGCCAAAACTTGTTGTGTTAAAATATTTTGGAGACCCTGGCAATCAGGAATTGATCGCTTATGTCGGTAAAGGGATTACGTTTGACAGTGGCGGTATATCGATAAAGCCGAGTCAGAATATGGACGAAATGAAGCGGGATATGGCTGGTGGCGGGGCTGTATTAGGAGCTATGCAGGCTATTGCGCAATTAAAACCCAAAACGAATATTTTAGCGATAGTCCCCTGCACCGAGAATATGCCGTCAGGCAGTGCTTATCGGCCTGGTGATATTATTACCTCAATGAGTGGTAAAACGATCGAAGTATTAAATACCGATGCGGAAGGCCGTTTGGTGTTAGCTGACGCCGTGACATACGCCCAAAAGCTCGGAGCAACTAGAATTGTTGATTTAGCCACATTAACAGGTGCCTGTGTTGTTGGGCTTGGTGATCATTACTCTGGTGTTATTACGAATAATGCAGCCTGGTGCGAGACATTTCTCAGCTCTGCCAAGCAGACAGGGGAAAGAATGTGGGAACTGCCGAATGACCCCGACTATCTTGAACAAATTAAAAGCACAATAGCCGACTTGAAAAATAGTGGCGGCCGTGCAGGTGGTACAATTACTGCTGCATTATTTATCGGCCAGTTTGCCGATAAAACTCCCTGGGTTCATGTTGACATTGCCGGTACGGCTGATGCGGACAAGGATAAAGGCTATAATCTTAAAGGTGGTACAGGTGTGGGTGTACGGACATTAATCCAGCTCGCCGATCATCTTGGCAAAGTATGACGGCCGATCTGCATATACATACAACGGCATCAGACGGACGTCTATCGCCACTCGAGGTTGTCAGGCAGGCTGAGGCTGCAGGGTTAACGCATATCTCCATTACCGATCATGATACGGTTGCTGCGCATTGGGAGTTACGAGCAAGCGGTATTTTAGGCAACCATCTGACAAAGCTTGTAGTTATACCAGGAATCGAGTTTAGCACAGACTTACCAGATCATGAAGTTCATATTCTCGGTTATTTTATTGATATTGACAATAGTCGGCTAAAAGATCAATTAGCGATTATGCAGAGCGACCGGCTACGCCGGTCACAGACGATGGTTGAAAAGCTCAACAAGTTAGGCTACACCATTGATTATGAACGGGTAATCGCGCTTGCAGGTCAGACAGGAGCGGTAGGGCGTCCTCATGTTGCTCATGCACTCGTGGAAAATGGTTACTTTAAAACAGTACATGAAGTTTTTGAGGTACTATTAGCAAACGATGGGCCGGCGTTCGTTCCTCATTATAAGCTAACGCCAGAACAAGCCCTGGGTCTGATTGAGCAGGCTGGAGGGATTGCTGTTCTAGCTCATCCCGGACTAATCGGTGATGATCGTATCGTCCTTGAACTTATTCAGACCGGCATGCGCGGACTGGAAGTTTATCACCCGGAGCATGATGAGGCAATGACTAGCCGGTATCTGGCTCTTGCCCATAAATATCGGCTGAAAATAACGGGCGGCTCTGATTTTCATGCAATTAATGGCCGATATCCTGAAAAGCTTGGTGTATTTAGTATTTCAGCCAGCCTAGTTGAACATTTGTCGATATAGCATTGTTTTAAGGTTCTACCTATTAGAGTTATCAGGAGGTTACGTATGGACACCTTCGCTTTGATTGGCCCAAGCGGAACAGGCAAAAGTCATCGGGCATTAATTGTAGCGCATGAATGCGGCATCGATACAATTATCGATGACGGTTTACTAATCAAAGATAGTAAAATCGTCGCCGGCCATTCAGCAAAAAAAGAAACCAGCAAAATTAAAGCTGTCAAACGTGCCATTTTTATGGAGCCTGATCATGCTGCCAAAGTTATTGACGCTATTGCTACTGTAACACCTGAACGGATATTAATACTGGGCACTTCACAAAATATGGTTGAAAAAATCGTGGAAGTTCTCAATCTGCCGCCAATTAGCAAGACGATCCGGATTGAAGATATTGCCACTAAGAATGAGATTGCTAAGGCACGGGAATGTAGATTGAAAGAAGGTAAGCACATTATTCCTGTACCGACAATTGAACTTAAACCGTACTTTTCAGGCTATTTGATTGATCCACTCGACATTTTTCTAAAAAAGCCCCGCTCCAAGCAACGTCGTAAATTAGGCGAGAAATCGATCGTCAGGCCAACATTTAGCTATTATGGCAAGCTTTATATTTCAGATGCTGCTATTGCTGCCATCGTTGACTATATAGCTACAGGTGAAGCCTTTATTACAAAAACAAGTCAAATTAATATTAAAAATTCTCATGACAGGGAAAAAGGAATTTCGATATCATTTGACGTAACTATCAAATATGGACTATCGATCTGGAATGTCGTGCACCAAGCTCAGGTACGGGTAAAAGAAGTTGTTGAGTATATGACAGGTATGATGGTCAAAGAAGTAAATATTGCAGTTAAACGTCTTAGCGTTGAATAATTAGAATTGTAAGGGCGGTAAAAACGTGGATAAAACTCAAGGTAAACGTATTCTTTTTTCAGGCTATGCCAAGTTGCCAACAGGGATTACGGCTAGTGAAATTTATAAAGTAGTTGGTCTCGTCTTAGTGATTGACGAAGATACCGGCAATATTTTAGAAGCTGATTGTACACTGGCAACGGCTGCTGCCCGCAATCATGTCACTGCAATTTTACATGGCAAAACAATTGTAAATCCTGATAGTTTGGTTAGAGTAGTTGATGCAACTTATCATGGAAGTGCCAAAAAGGCAATTATTACTGCCATTCGAATTATCTATGATAAATACCGTAGTTATAAGGAGGGCTTGACTCCGAGTGAGATTGATTAATAAGGAATTTGTTATGTCTCAGCGATCAAAGTTTTTGGGGGCTGGCTTTGTTGTTGGCATTCTCAGTGGAGCGCTAGGTGTTGGTGGCGGTATCTTTCTTGTACCCATTATGGTGACCTATTTTAATCTAACCCAGCATATCGCGCAAGCAACTTCAATGGCGATCGTTATTCCTACTGCTGTAGTCAGTAGTGCAATCTATAGTTTGCATGGCAATGTTGATGTCCAGCTAGCCGTCAATTTGATTATCGGCAGTATTTTGGGGGCTAGCATCGGTGCCCGGATCATGAAGAAAATACCTGCAATGCGATTAAAACAGCTGTTTGGGATACTGCTCGTGTGTGTCGGCATTAGGATGGTGCTGGTATGAGTATGATATTGGTTATCTTCTTGATGGGACTAGGCGCAGGTGTGCTAAGCGGTTTATTAGGCGTCGGTGGCGGTGTAGTACTTGTCCCCTTGATGGTTTTTGGGTTGGGAATAACCCAGCATACGGCTCAGGGTATTTCGATGCTTGTCATTATCCCCACCGCCATTGTAAGCGTCTGGCACTTTTATAAAGATAAGCTAATTAATTATCAGGCAGCTATGTATTTGGCGATAGGTGCTATTGCCGGAGCGCTCATTAGCGCCAATCTGGTTCAGTATTTGCCGGCGGCCGAACTTAAAAGGATTTTTGGTATATTTGTTATTTATTCTGGTAGCCGGATGATTTTAGCGACACGTAAAAATAGTCTCGGAAAACAGGGATAGACTCCCTGTTTTTTATTTACCGTAACCAAGATAAATAAATAATGTGATAGGGGACAAAACTTAGTTATAATATAGGCGATAACAGGAAGGAGCCTAAACTACGGTGGAACAGGATAAGTATTACTACATAGAAACTTTTGGTTGTCAGATGAATCTCAATGACTCAGAGCGTCTGGCCGGTCAATTAAGAACAATTGGCTATCAAGCAACAGAGGTAGCGGAACAAGCCAGTTTGATTTTGCTCAATACATGTTGTGTCCGGGAAAGCGCCGAAAAAAGAATTTATGGACGCATAGGTGATATGAAGCGTCATAAACTTGTCAATCCCAATATCATTATTGGTGTTGTTGGCTGTATGGCTCAACAGGATAAAGAAAAAATCTTGAAAAAGTTTTCTCATGTTAATCTAGTTATGGGCACCCATAACATCCATCAGCTAGTTGAACTGGTTGAGAAGATTGTACAAAATAGTGAGCCTGTTATGGCCGTATGGGATGAGGCTGAGCGTCTGGCGCCTGATGTCCCTACGGTGCGCCAAGGGAATATCTCAGCCTGGGTGCCGATTACGTATGGTTGTAATAACTTTTGTACCTATTGCATTGTCCCCTATGTCCGGGGACGGGAACGAAGCCGCCCGCTTGCTGATATCATAGCTGAGATCAAGCAGTTAGGTACAGACGGCTTTAAAGAAATTACGCTACTTGGTCAAAATGTTAATTCCTATGGTAAAGACAGCAAGTCTAATGTGGATTTTGCCGATTTACTACAGGCCGTCGACCAAATCGAGACAATTGAACGAATCCGGTATATGACATCTCACCCACGGGACATGAATAACCGGGTCATCGATACGATCAAGCAGAGTAAAAAAGTGTGTCAACATTTCCACCTGCCTATTCAGTCAGGAAGTGACGCGATATTGGAGCAGATGAACCGCGGCTATACGACAGCCTATTATCGTCAGCTTGTAGACAACATTCGTCAAGCTGTTCCTAATGCCAGCTTGACAACAGATTTAATAGTAGGATTTCCCGGTGAGAGTGAAGAATATTTTATTGAAACTCTGGAGTTTATTAAAAGCATCAAATATGATGCAGCTTACACCTTTCTTTACTCAGAGCGCTCAGGAACACCGGCGGCTAAATATCCTAACCAAGTGCCACTGGCAACGAAAAAAGCCCGGCTTAATCAACTGATGGCTGTCCAAAACCAAATTAGTCTGGACATAAATAAACAGCTTGTAGGTCACAGTGTCGAAGTGTTGGTTGAAGGTCCCAGCAAAAGTGATGAAAATAAACTGATGGGAAGGACTCGTACTAATAAAATTGTACTGTGGGAGAAAAAAGGAACAGAAAAAATTGGTGAGCTCGTCAATGTCAACATTGCTACAGCACAAACCTGGGTCCTAAAAGGACACTTGACCTAACGGCTACTGGAGGATAAAATTTACAGATGGCAATAGTCTATACCCCGATGTTGGAACAATATCGGGAAATAAAGAGCAGACATACTGACGAATTGTTGTTTTTTCGGTTAGGCGATTTTTATGAAATGTTTTTTGATGATGCAGAGGTGGCAGCGCGGGATCTGGAGATTACCCTAACATCTCGGGATGGAGGACAAGCTACCCGGGTGCCGATGTGTGGTGTTCCTTATCATGCCGTCGATGGCTATATTACTAAATTAATCAATAAAGGATATAAAGTAGCCATTTGCGAACAAGTTGAAGACCCTAAGCAGGCAAAAGGCATCGTTAAGCGAGAGGTTGTTAAAATTATAACGCCAGGAACTATCTTAGCTGAGGCATCACTGCCGGATAAAGCGAATAATTATCTGGCTTTGCTGTATGAAGAAGGCGATGAATTATGCCTGGCGGCGGCTGACATTTCGACTGGCGAGTGTATTTGGGCTATTTTTTTAGGCAGTTCACGGGCCAATACTGTTTGCGACCAATTATACCGTTTGTTACCTGCCGAATTAGTGCTGGTAGGTAAGTTAGACGGCTTCTCAGCGATCAGCAGTTTCTTGGCGCAAAGAGTGTCTGGTTGTGCCATTACGACACTGACACATTCCGATCTGCTGGTAGTATCCGAACTGCCGGAACAACATTTTGGGCGTGAGGAAATTCCCGTTAATCCCGTGGGACAGGCCGCAATCGGTTATTTGCTGTTTTATTTGCATCATACATTAAAAACGAATCTGAGTCATATCAATAAACTGACACAAGTTAATACTCAGGATAATCTATTTATTGATGCCGCGACACTACGCAATCTTGAAATTACCCGCAACATGCGGGATGGGGGACGAAAAGATACGCTGCTGTCTACTCTCGATTTTACCAAGACGGCAATGGGGGGCAGGCTGCTTAAAAAGTGGCTGGAGTTTCCCCTTTTAAATCCTCATGCAATTTCTAAACGCCAGAACGCTATCGTCGATCTCCTTGATCAGCGGACAGTTCTTAGCGAGCTTAAGGAGCTGCTGGGCAGCATCTATGATTTTGAGCGCATTCTAACCCGTATTGAGATTGGCAGTGCTAATGCCCGCGATATGACAGCGCTCAAAACATCTTTATCTGTTATGCCGGATATAAAAGGCAAGCTGCAGCAATTCCAGTCCGACTTGTTAACAAGTATCTGCTTAGAGATTAGAGCCCATGTCGATGTAGTCAATATCATCGAGAACGCCATTGCTGACAGCCCGCCGTTTGGGGTGCGCGATGGTGGAATTATCAGAGCAGGCTATGACCTGGAACTGGACGAGCTTCGCAGCATTGCTAAGGATAGCCGGCAATGGATTCAAGATTTGGAAGAGAGTGAGCGTAAGGCGACCGGCATTAAATCGCTGAAAATCGGTTACAATAAAGTTTTTGGCTATTACATTGAAATCACCCATGCTAACACCGGCGCCGTGCCGCCTAACTATATCCGCAAGCAGACGCTCGTCAATGCCGAGCGCTACATTATGCCTGAGCTGAAAGACTTTGAAACAAAAGTACTCGGTGCGCAAGAAAAAATTATTAATATCGAATACCAGCTATTTACTGAAGTCAGGAATTACATCAAAGAGCGCATTAGTGAGATTCAGCAGACGGCAAGGCAAATTGCCCAGCTTGATGTTATAATGTCGCTGAGCGAAGCGGCAGTACGTTATAACTATGTGCGGCCTAATCTCAACCACAACCGGGAGCTTGTGATTAAAGATGGACGTCATCCGGTCGTTGAACGTCTCTTAGTTGGCGAAATGTTTGTTCCTAATGATACTGACTTGAATCACCGCGACAGTGAAATTATGATTATTACCGGCCCCAATATGGCGGGGAAATCTACGTATATGCGACAAGTAGCGCTGCTGACGCTTATGGCTCAGACTGGCAGCTTTATCCCGGCAAGAGAAGCGTCAATCTGCCCTGTTGATCGTATCTTTACTCGTGTAGGCGCCAGCGACGACTTAGCGACAGGCCAAAGTACTTTTATGGTAGAAATGACCGAGGCTGCTCAAATCATAAAATTTGCAACAGCCAACAGCCTGATTATCCTGGACGAGATCGGTCGGGGAACAAGTACTTTTGATGGCATGAGCATCGCCCGTGCCGTTGTTGAATATATTAAAGACAGGGTTAAGGCCAAGACGTTATTTGCCACTCATTATCATGAACTTACTGAACTGGCCGAATATAGCAAAGTAATTAAGAATTACTCGGTAGCCGTTAAAGAGCGGGGTAATGATATCGTGTTTTTGCGCCGGATTATTCCCGGTGGCGCTGATAAGAGCTATGGCATTCATGTAGCACAGCTTGCCGGATTGCCGAAACGGATCATCGAACGGGCGCAACAAGTTCTACAGGAGTTAGAGCAGTCCAAAATAAACCAAGCACCTGCTACGCCGGAGGCTAATAAGCGAGAAGCTTCGCAGCCGGCAGTGGCTGCGTTATCACTGTTTGGTTCAAGTATCACCGAAGAAATGTTAGCGATCGATGTCATGACCCTTACACCGTTAGAAGCGCTTAACACATTGTACCGCCTGCAAAATAAAGCGAGAGAGGAAAGCGGAAGGTTATGAGTGAGCAGCTAGTCTATATACTTGACGAGAACACAGCCAATAAAATAGCCGCAGGCGAAGTTGTCGAGCGGCCGGCTGCCATAATTAAAGAGCTGGTTGAAAACGCAATTGATGCCGGCAGTAAAATGATTGAAATAGAAACTGCTGCGGGCGGCATTTCATTTATTCGCGTTACCGATGATGGCAGTGGTATGAGCTATAAAGATGCGGAGCTTGCTGTAAAGCGTCATGCGACAAGTAAGATCCGGACGGCAGAAGATTTGGCGGCAGTAAATTCATTAGGGTTTCGTGGCGAGGCTTTACCTAGTATTGCCGCCGTATCTAAATTTACTTTGACGACCCGTCTGCCGCGTGAACCGTTGGCCACTTATATTGAGATCAATGGCGGCATACTGGCAGATATCCGTGAAGCAGGGGCAGGCTGTGGTACGACTGTTGTCGTCGCTGATTTATTTTTCAATACACCGGCCAGACGCAAATTTTTGAAAACACCCTCTGCTGAAAGCGGGCATATCAGTGACATTGTTATCAAGCTTGCTATGTCGCACCCGGAGATCGCCTTTAAACTAATCAGCAACCAGCGTCTGGTGCTGTCTACCGGTGGCAGTAGCAGGCTGTCTGATACAATTGCCGATATTTACGGCCATAAGGTTACGCCCGAGCTGTTGCCGGTGGAATATAACAGCGACGATATTAGGGTGTCGGGCTATGTGGCCAAGCCGGCTCTGCTCAAAAGCAGCCGCCAGTGGCAGACGTTTATGGTTAACAGCCGGGTCGTCACCAGCAGAATGCTGGCCAAGGCTCTCGATAATGCCTATTTTTCGTTGTTGCCGAAAAACGGCTTTCCGCTGGCCGTGCTTAATATCCATATCCCGCTGGAAACAATTGATGTTAATGTTCATCCGCAAAAAAAAGAAGTTAAATTCAGTGATGATCAAAAGATCTATCGGGCTGTGTACAAAGCTGTTTCCGCTAGTCTGACGCTGCCGGTTGCACAATCGCAGACAGTTGCCTCTACGCAAGCCGAGCCGGTAGCAAACCAGCTAGATAATACTTGGAAAGAGCATTACAGCAGCAGCAATACGCAGTCTAATAATTATGTACCGTCAACTCACGCGCCGGCTCAGTCGCAGTGGGCGCCTGCATTATGGCAGGAAGAAAGTATTTCTTTTGCCGACGCCAGACAGGCCATTACCCAACAAGAACAATTAACAGCCTCCGGTTCTCTACCTGTAGAACAATCGGATTGCCCGCTATATCCCCTCGGACAAATTAATGCCTGCTACATCGTTGCCCAAGGCCCTGACGGACTGTATATCGTTGACCAGCATGCTGCGCATGAACGGATACTGTATGACCGGATGGGCCACACTAAAGGACGTGTACCGGTCCAGCAGCTGTTGGTGGCTCAATATTTGGAATTTACGCCGGACGATTGCGATATTATTACCGCAAATCAAGATACCTTTTACCAGCTTGGTTTTACGCTTGAACAAGCCGGACCTGACACGATGCGACTTATCGAAATGCCTGTCGATATTCCCTTGGCTGATGCCGATTCGGTGCTAAGGCAAACATTAAAATTGATTGTCGAAATGCATCAGCCAACAGCTCAAGAACTCCGCCATGCCTATTTACAAGTAGCAGCTTGCCGGGGTGCCATTAAAGCGGGGGATATGCTTAACATGAGGCAAATTCAGGCATTGATCGGCGAGTTATATGCAACAGACTTACCGTACACGTGCCCCCATGGTCGCCCCACCATCGTAAGATTTGGTCCGGAAGAACTGGCCAAAATGTTTAAGCGTACATAGGTGATGATATGAATCTAATCGTCACTACAGCCCAACAGACATCAGCGGCAGTTACCTTGCGGGCTCAACAGATGGCCGCTACGCTAGGGGCGCCTTTCGTGGCCCGTCACAGTCACTCACTGGCCGCTCTCAGAGAAAAATACCAGGTTAGCGAGCTCATTGTTGTCGCTACTGACGGCCCGACCGCCTATACCGAGACCGGAAAGTACTTTTTTCATCTCAGTATGGCCGAACTACGCATAAAAACCATTGTAAATGGAAAACATGACCATATGGTAGCCGCAATGGGTCTTACCGCTGGAATGTCTGTGCTTGACTGTACGTTAGGTCTGGCAACAGATGCTATTGTTGCCAGCTTTGTTGCCGGTGAGACCGGCAAAATAATTGGTCTTGAAAGTTCGCCAGTCATAGCTTTGATAACCCGCTATGGTCTAGAACGCTTTACCGTTAAATCCTCAACCGATATTATCGAGGCCTTACGCCGGATCAAAGTAGAAGCCGTCGAGTATTCTCAGTATCTAGGAGAGCTGCCTGACAATAGTTTTGACATTGTATACTTTGATCCCATGTTTCGCCAGCCGCTATACAAAAGTTCTAATGTAAATGCTATTAGGACTCTTGCCGATATGCGAGAGCTGACAACGGCAGCTCTTAAACAGGCTTGCCGGGTAGCCCGCAATAAAGTTGTCGTCAAAGAAGCTGTCGGCAGCCATGAGTTTGCTCGATTAAAAATAACGACGGCAGTTGGCGGTAAATACAGTAATATTAAATATGGCATTATTGACTGCGCAAATGGTGGGGGCCAACTATGGAACGTTTAATTGTTATTATTGGGCCCACGGCTGTCGGAAAAACAAAATTAAGCATTGATCTGGCCCAAAAATTGGGTAGTCAAATTATTTCAGGCGATTCAATGTTAGTCTACCGGGGAATGGATATCGGTACCGCCAAACCGGATCTAGCCGAACGAAACGGCGTCATCCACCAGCTTATTGACATCCTTGACCCCGAGCAGGAATTTAATGTTGTCGATTTTCAGCGTTATGCCCAAGAGCTGATTACCCAAATCAATCTACAAGGACTTATACCCATTCTTGCCGGCGGTACAGGCCTTTACGTCCGGGCTCTGCTTGAAGGCTATCAATTCAACCAGGCTCCAAGTGACGAGCTTCTTAGGCAAAAATTTGTTACTTTAGCTGCCGAGCACGGTAATCACTACCTGCATACCCTCTTAGCCCAGGTTCAACCGGAAACGGCCGCCAGGCTGCATCCTAATGACCAGCGCCGAATCGTCAGGGCACTTGAGGTTTATCACTTAAGTGGCGAGACCGTTTCCCAGGTTAAAGCGGCTCCAAGTCACCTGTTATATGACGCTGTTGTCATTGGTCTTGCAATGGAACGCTCGGCGCTCTATGAGCGAATAAACAGGCGAGTCGATCTGATGATTGAACAGGGACTGATCGACGAGGTGGCAAGACTGCTAGAGCAGGGGATATCGCCGGGCTGTCGGGCAATGCAAGGAATAGGCTACAAAGAGATTGTTGAGCATCTCAGCATAGTTAAGGATCGGTTGACGGCGATCAACGATATCAAACAGGCCACTCGTAATTTTGCTAAACGACAAATGACATTTTATCGGCGTATGCCCTACATAGCCTGGTTTAATGTCGATGATTACCAAAATTACAGCTCTTTATTGGAAAAAATTTACAATCATATTGCAAGGAAGTTTTGTCTAAGGTAAAATAGGAGAGTAGAACATGATACGGAGGGGTTTCATTTGAATAAAGTGATTAATCTGCAAGACAGTTTTTTAAATCAAGTGCGCAAAGAAAATGTACCAGTCATTATCTATCTGGTTAATGGATTTCAATTACGCGGAGCCGTAAAGGGCTTTGATAACTTTACTGTTATCATTGAAAACGATGGGAAACAGCAGTTGGTTTACAAGCACGCTATTTCAACAGTAACCCCTTTTCGCCCGTTGTCTGCTATTATGCATGAGCGAAGGGACGAAGCCTGCAAAACAAACAAGTAGCAAGTCTTGCAGCATCCCAGGTAAAAATACCTGGGATGCTTTTTTATCTGATGACTAACCGCTCTAAGACTCCCGCTTCTGTACGCGGGAGTCTTAGAGCGGCTAAGTCCCTAGTAAGGTCAACTAAACTTCAGCTGGTGTAAAGCCCCACCTGAAGCTAAGTCTCTCTTTATCAGTCAATTATGGCTAGATCCTAAAAAGCCACTTTTTTCATCTGCTTACCGTATCACCCTTTTGGGTTTTTTGCGTATAATGTTATCACAAAGCCTGCGATGGGGTGAGATTATGGCTTACCTGTGGCCTAACGATGTATTAAAAGCGATTGAAGCGGGACAGATTTCTCCATTAGAAGCATTTAAGAGATTACGGGAATTTGACAATACGCCTTCCAACAACCGGGACGTTAGCGGCACACAACCAGGGACTGCGCAGCGGGTTGAAAACATTTTAAGCGAGCTTGACAATTTAATCGGGCTTAGCGAAGTGAAACTACTCGTGCGGGAAATAAATGCCTTTATTGAAATTCAAAAGCGTCGCGAAAAAGAACGTCTTATTACCGAACCGCTAGTGCTGCATATGATTTTTAAAGGCAACCCTGGTACTGGCAAAACAACAGTCGCTAGAATATTAGGCAAGGTATTCCGGGAAATGGGGGTTCTGTCGCGGGGCCATCTTATCGAAGTAGAACGGGCAGATCTGGTTGGCGAGTATATCGGCCATACCGCCCAAAAAATGCGCGATCAGTTAAAGCGGGCGTATGGAGGCATACTCTTTATTGATGAAGCCTACTCACTGGCCAGAGGCGGAGAAAAAGACTTTGGTAAAGAGGCTATTGACTGCATGGTGAAAGCGATGGAGGATCATAAGGAAGAATTAATCTTAATTCTAGCTGGTTATCAGCAAGAGATGGAAACATTTCTGCAAACCAACCCTGGATTGCGTTCGCGTTTTCCGATACATATTGATTTTCCCGACTATAATAAGCAGGAACTGTTACAAATTGCTGATCAACTATGTGCCAAAAGACAATACCAGCTTAATAGTCAGGCGAAAAGTGCATTATTAGGTCTGATTAACCCTCCTACAATTAGCAGCAAAGATAATTTTGGCAATGCGCGTACTGTGCGAAATATCATTGAGAAAGCAATCAGACGGCAAGCAGTGCGCCTGCTCCCTAAGCATTCTACTACTAGAGAGGAATTGATGGTCATTGAGCCAGATGATTTAACGGGGGTGGAATAATGCGGGAGTGCTTAATTATTGGGCGACCTAACTCGGGAAAAACGATGTTTGCCATTAATTTCGCGGGATACTTAGGTGTGAAAAAAGTTGATGTAACGTTCCGGACCTATGATGGATTGATAACTTGTCGTCATTATGCTATTGATCAGGCCAAAAGAGAGTTATGTGGAATAGCTTTGCATAAAACACGCTCCTTACAATCGATGGTCTTAAACATGCCGGTCGGTAAGACAGCAGTTAAATTTAAGCTCACTGACACGTGTGGTGTCAGTGAGCAAATCCATACAGATCTTGCAATCAGGAAAGGCATGGCGCAGACGATCGGGCAATTACGTTCAGTCGATTTTATTCTCCATATTGTTGATTTATCACTTGTACAAAAGGACGATGCAGCCAACAAGGCAAATATTGATTATGAGTTCTACAACTATGGTATAGCCAGAAATACTTATATCATGTTGGGCAATAAAGCTGATCTTGTTGCTGCCAGAGAGAACTTGCCCCGGCTGGCGGCCGGCTTTCCCCAGGCAACAGTCATTCCTATCTCCGCCCTATATAGTCAAGGCTTTAGAGAGGTGAAAACATATGTGGCCAAAAATATTTAGTTTTCTCACTACAACGGCTGCAGTGGCCTGTTGCGCGGCGGCGATAAAACTAGCAGATGATTACTTGGATAGAGAGAATGATGCAGTAGTCGGAAAAATCAATTGGGCTGCAGTATTAGGGTCGGGAGCGATGCTGTATGCCATGTTCTTGCTGGCACTGGCAGCCGGTATCAATGCTACATTAAGCCTGTCCCTGTTTTTAGCCAGCTATATCATCGGAATGTTCAGTTATTGGGGGGGTAAATATCCCAGCCGCTTAACTGGCTTTCAGGAATCGTTGTTGGCGTTTATCGTTGGTATCATGTTATTCGGCTGGAATAGCATGCTGTTTTCGCTTAGCTTTGTTGCTGCTATACAACTATTTGACGACTATATCGATGCTCATAGTGACCGGTTATCCGGCCAGCGTAATTTAGCTAATCGCTTCGGCCACATAGAATGTTTAGTTTCGAGCTTAGTCTGCCTGCTAGTCGCCTGGGGAGTGAACGAATATTTATTTATGCCTACTATACTCGGGAGTGGTGTCGTATATTTCACTGCATTAAGGATTGAGCGGGGATGGGCATGATGCTTTATATTACGATTGGCATGCTACTTGCTTTTCTGCTAGGATATATTTGGGGCCAGCACCGGGGATGGTTGGCCGGCTGTTCGGAAACAGAAGCAGCAATACCGCTAAAAATGAGACAGCAATCATTAGAGCAAGGAAAATGCGTTATTTGTGACGAATGCTGGATGAAGTTGGCTGGCGATAATAATAATAGCAGGGATTTGGGCACCTTATAACAAAATACTAGTAGAGACTAAATAACATCAAAAAGTAGGGGTGTTTGATTATTGCCTGACATATATGGAGAAACGAAGGGTATTAAAAAAGTAGTTCTTGATAATTTGGAACAACTATATGAGCAGTCTGTTCCTTTTGGTCAAACCATTACGAATGAAATTGCTGAAGCGATGGCGGCGATAACAGACCAATTAAACCGGGAAGTTGCTGTATATATAAACCGTCGGGGAAATATTGTAAAGGTATCAGTGGGTGATACAAATACAGTGACGCTGCCGAAAACTGAAGGGCGGCGGGGGCTTAACAGATTAAGCGGTATAAGATGTATCCACACCCATCCTGGCGGCGACAGCCGGTTAAGTAATGTAGACTTAACCTCACTAAAAACAATGCGTTTTGACATGATGGCTGCGCTCGGTGTCCATGGCGGTGTTCGAGAAATTAGCTTTGGTTTTGTTTCTGGCTATATAGCCGATGACTATGAGCTAAGCACCATTGGTCCGTTAACTTTAGCAGAGTTTACACAGATCGATTTGGGTTATCTAACAAATCAGATTGAGCGCCAGTTAGAAAGCAAAGATATCACGTCAATGACAATAGCAACAGCCGAGAGAGCCCTATTGGTCGGTGTGGAGAGACAGGGTGCCTGGGATGTTACCGATTCACTCAAGGAATTAGCCCAATTAGTAGAGACCGCCGGCGCTGAAGTTGTCGGCGCGGTGTCACAAAAGCGGAGCCATGCTGATCCCGCCTTATTTATTGGCCGGGGAAAAGTTCAGGAAATCAGTCTCATCCGCCAAGAAATGAGTGCTAATATTATTGTGTTTGATGATGAGCTTTCACCGGCGCAGCAACGTAATCTGGAGCAACTGCTGGGTATTAAAGTGATTGATAGGCCAGCCCTGATATTAGATATATTTGCCCAACGGGCGCGCTCGCACGAAGGAAAGCTTCAGGTCGAACTTGCTCAATTAAAATATAATCTGCCGCGCTTGGGCGGGCAAGGCTTGGTGTTGTCGCGTCTAGGTGGCGGTATCGGGACGAGAGGCCCTGGCGAAACAAAACTAGAGGTTGACAGACGGCGGATACGCTCGAGAATTAATGATATTGAGAAGGAGATTGAAAATCTCAAAAAACATCGTAATTTACACCGCGAACGTCGCCAAGCAGCCAGTGTACCGACTGCTTCTTTGGTCGGGTATACGAACGCCGGTAAATCGACTTTGCTTAACAAGCTTACAAATGCCGGAGTGTTGGCCGAGGACAAGCTGTTTGCTACGTTAGATCCGACTACCAGGCGAATTAAGCTGCCAGGAGGCCGGGAAATTTTATTGACAGATACCGTAGGGTTTATTCAGAAATTACCTCATCAATTAATTGCCGCATTTCGCGGTACGCTCGAAGAAGTTGTACAGGCCGATTTATTATTGCATGTCATTGATGCCAGCCATCCTCAGCATAAGCAGCAAAGCCAAGCAGTATATAAGGTGCTGCAGGAGCTAGGTGTAGACACTAAACCGGTGATAACAGTTTTAAACAAGAGTGATCAGATCAGCAATGAACATACGTTAGAACGTTTGCAGCGGGATCCCGCAAGCATTGCCGTGTCGGCCACCACAGGCATGAACTTAGAAAAGCTGCTTGCCATGATCGAAGATGCTTTTAAGACAACGATGATTGATACAGTATTAGTAGTCCCTTACAATGATAGCGGCTTAATCTCTAAATTGTATGATGTTGCCAATGTAAATTCTGTTGAATACAACCCAGAAGGTATTCATGTTGCTGTGTCTTTAGCACCAGAGCAGTTTGAACGCTATAAAAAATATGTAGTAGGAGATGAATAATCTGTGAATCTATTTTCAGAGAATATCGAAGTTCTAAAAATAAAAGCCCTTACTGAAGCTCGGCCATTGTTTGCTGCTATCGATGAAATATCTCAGCAAAATACAGCCAGCGTTCTTAAGGCTTTTCGCAATCATCAAGTCTCTGAATATCTTTTCCGGACAACAACCGGCTATGGATATGGCGACAGTGGACGAGAGCGCCTTGAAACCGTCTGGGCCGAATTATGCGGCGCGGAAAAAGCACTGGTAAGGACGCAGTTTGTGTCAGGCACGCATGCGCTTGCCTGTGTTTTATTCGGGTTATTGCGTCCGGGGGATGAGCTTTTATCTGTAACTGGAGCACCATATGATACAATGCAGACCGTTATCGGCCACAATGTTCAAACGACCGGCTCATTAACAGAATGTGGCATTAGCTACCGGGAGTTACCCATGACGGAGCAAGGTGTAGATATTAGTGCAATTGCCGGTTGTATCCGGAACAATACCAAGGTCGCGCTCATCCAGCGTTCCCGCGGCTATAGCCTGAGAAAACCGCTATCGACCGGAGAGATTCGGCAGGTATGTGCCGAAATAAAAAAGCATAAATCTGACTGTATCTGTTTTGTAGATAACTGCTACGGTGAGTTTGTCGAAGTAGTGGAGCCAACTGCTGTTGGTGCTGATATTATGGCCGGATCGCTTATTAAAAACCCAGGTGGAGGCTTGGTTCCTTCCGGGGGATATATTGCCGGTAAAAAGGATTTAGTCGATTTGGCTTCTTATCGATTAACAGCACCGGGACTAGGAGGCGAACTAGGGGCAACGCTGGTTGACATCCGCTTGTTTTACCAGGGATTGTTCTTGGCGCCTCATGTCGTCAACCAGTCGCTTAAGGGGGCAATATTTGCGGCTGTATTGTTCGACTTACTTGGCTATAGGACGTTACCGCAACCTGATAGTTTACGGAGTGACATTATCCAGGCGATCGAATTAGGTTGCCCTGACAAGTTGATCGCCTTTTGCCAGGGCTTACAACAATTTTCGCCGGTAGATGCCCATGTGCGGCCTATCCCCGGTTCTATGCCCGGATATACCGATCAGATCATTATGGCAGGAGGAACATTCATTCAAGGGTCTTCGATTGAACTAAGTGCTGACGGACCGTTGCGAGCACCTTATATTGTCTATTTGCAAGGGGGCTTAACGTTTGAGCATGCCATGCTGGGAATTTTGGGAGCCGCCACTGCAATTACCAACTTATAATCAAGATTTCTTAAATTATAAATCCCCGCTAATTAGCGGGGATTTTGTTGGTTGATCAAAACAATAAAAGATTTGGCGGCTATTGTAGCATACGGAAAACACCGATAACGATGCCCAACACCTGGACATTACGGGAATATATAGGCTGCATCATTGTGTTTTCAGGCTGTAACCGAATACAGTCCTTGTCTTTAAAAAAGCGTTTTACAGTTGCTTCTTCCTCATCAACAAGGGCAACGATAATGTCACCGTTCCGGGCAGTATTTTGACTGCGCACTAAAACGTAATCCCCATCTAAGATACCGACATTGATCATGCTTTCACCTTGTACAGTAAGCATAAATACATCGCGTTCTCCAACTAACTCAGTAGGAAGGGGATACGTTTCTTCAATGTTTTCTACTGCCAAAATCGGTTTTCCTGCCGTTACCCGCCCAACGAGTGGGACCGGAGTAACTTGTTTTTGGCGCCATGGTGCTTCATCTAAAACATCAATGGCTCGTGGTTTAGTAGGATCACGGCGAATAAATCCCATTTCTTCTAGCTTGGATAAGTAACTATGTACAGTAGAACTGGAACTAAGTCCAACAGCTTCACCAATTTCGCGAACAGACGGCGGATAGCCTTTACTCCGCAAAGTTTCCTTAATGTAGTTAAGGATCTGTTTTTGTCTAGTATTTAGTAATGATTCTTTATTGAAAGTCATTTATGCACCACCAACTATATTTATTATTATATATTATAACATTATTGTAAAATAAAATGCAAACATTCGTTCGAAGTTTTTTTGTTCTATATTCTATTAAATAAAAAACGATTAGCCCAGGGAAGAAGTCTGGAACATAAACTGGTAATTTTAAATAATTTTATGTCCGATAATATATATTATGTTAAGTTAACCCGAAGGGAGGCACAAAAAACGTGTGCCTTTGAACGATCTGCTAAACGCTACAGAAAACTGTCATGATAATTGCTAAAAATAAAGGCAACTATCACGCCAGTTTTCCTCCGCTCTAAACATAATAAACGTTATCGAACGTGCAATTAAATAAACCCTGCGGGGCTGTGGTAGCAACGAACTACGTTGCCGAAGGTTTGCTTTGTGGTTATTCGCATGGAGAAATGCTCTGTTAGACATGGTTTAAACAATTTTTAAACAATTATGGTTAAAACCTCAATTAGCTGGTGTATTATATATGTGAAATAATTATTAAGTCTGTTCGTCCAGAATAATTGGCAAAGTTTGCAAAGAAAGCTGGCCTGGTTGGTCTACGGGCTATTTCATCAGTTCTACTGGACGAACAACTACAGAAGTTGTTCGAGATATTGTCAGGGGTCTCACCCAGCACAATCTTTCCTCCAGGAAA
>Ga0153996_1000149_pt1 | contig 36599 bp, 41 predicted proteins | sample TSNC080MetaG_FD_104728 | JGI IMG/M metagenome (GOLD analysis project Ga0153996, IMG submission 104728) | Attine ant fungus gardens microbial communities from North Carolina, USA - TSNC080 MetaG | ecosystem: Host-associated > Fungi > Mycelium > Unclassified | place: USA: North Carolina, Lumber... | reverse complement strand
TCTTACCACTTCTATTTTTACTTCTTTAGTGAACTTGCTTTTTCTTGACATAATAAAATATGATCCTCCTTAGTTAACAGTTTTTTAATTATTTGTACTGTCTACTTTAGAGAATCATATCACAATCAGTAACTCGTTTTTTAATCGTTACATTACTATTTTGTGATAGTTGAAAGTGTTATTTATATGAAAATTACATAAGATGTGATAAAATATAGTGGGGTGATACTATGGAAAAAATAGATGTTGTCATTGTAACTGGAATGAGTGGAGCTGGAAAATCTAGTGCTATGGTCGCTTTTGAAAATATGGCATTTCAATGTATTGATAATTATCCAGTATTACTATTAGAAGAGTTTGGAAACTTACTTAGGACATCGAATTCTTATTCAAGAGTTGCTTTAGCAGTAAGCTTGAATGATGCAATTAAAGCAATTCAAACCTTGCAAAATATGGATTGGTTAAATGTATTGATTGTCTTTTTGGATGCAGAAGATGATATTTTATTAACTAGATATAAATTTACGAGAAGAACGCATCCATTATTAATTAGTAATCGTGCTAGTTCGTTAGTAGAAGCCATTCAATTTGAAAGAAAATTAGCAGAACCTGTCCGTTATTATGCTAATTATATGATTGATACAACCTATTTTAAAGCTTCTAAATTACAAGATGAATTAGAAAAATATTTTGATTTACCATCGCAAGAAGGATTGCGTATTAGTTTAGTATCATTTGGATATAAACATGGGATACCGAAAGATGCAGATTTATTATTTGATGTTCGATTTTTACCAAATCCGTTTTATATTGATGAATTACAAAATAAAACAGGAAATGATATACAAGTGTATGATTATGTATTAGAACAACCAGAAACGACTTCCTATATTGAAAGGTTAACAACATTACTAGATTTCTATTTTTCTGAATTTGATAAAATAGGTAAATTACATCTAATAATTGGCTTTGGTTGTACTGGAGGACAACACCGTTCGGTTTCTTTAGTAAATTATTATGCAAAATATTATCAAGGAAAATATCAAATTCATACATTGCATAGGGATGCACAACATTGATATCATTTGCTAGAAGTGTGAAAGAAGAAATCGTATATAATGAATTTGATCGATGTTGTCAAAAAGCTTTACTCGCAGCATTAATTAAAATTAATGGTAGTTTATCAATTAGTAGGAAAGGTGTTGGTATTACTTTACCAAGTGAGAATGCTAAAATAGCAAGTAAATCACATAAAATTTTAAAAAACTTATATCAACCAGACATTGAATTATTGGTATCTAAAAAAGTAAAGTTAAAAAAGAACAATGTTTATGTCTTAAAAATAAATAAAGCAAAAGAAATATTAGAAGATTTATGTATTGATATTATTGATGTAAATAAAATACCTGAAAAAAAACTATTAGAAAAACAATGTTGTAAAAGAGCATATTTGGCTGGAGCATTCTTGGCTTGTGGAAGTGTTAATCATCCAAATACAGCAAATTATCATCTAGAAATTGGATTGGATGATCAAAATCATACCAGATTTATTTGTGATTTAATGAATCAATTTCAATTAAATGCTAAGATAATAAAGCGTAGAAATAAATATGTAGCCTATTTAAAATCTGCAGAAAAAATTGGAGATTTCTTAAGAATTGTAGGATCTTATCAATCGTTGCTATTTTTTGAATCGACAAGAATTGATCGAGATTTTACAAATAATATCAATCGTTTAGAAAATTGTTTAGTTGCTAATGAAATGAAAACATTACAGGCAAGTAATGCACAAATTGATGATATAGTAACAATTCAAATGTATGGTGATTTAACAGTCTTAGATGAAAAAATACAAGTTATTGCATCATTACGTTTAGAAAATCCAGAGGCGAGTTTAAATGAGTTGGTCGATTTATATATAGATAAAACAAATTTATCAATTAGTAAATCGAATGTCAATCATCAATTAAAAAAAATAAAGGCTCACGCTCAACATCTAAGAAATATGTATGAAAGAGAGGATGGAGCATGAAGCACTCAATAGAAACGCAATTTGGTAATCGTATTCGAGAAATACGTTTACAACAAGGACTTTCTCAAGAAGAATTAGCTTTTCGTTGTTATCTTTCTAAAAATTATGTTTCAGATGTGGAGAGAGGAACAAGAAACGTTTCTTTAAAATCAATAGAGAAGTTTGCTTTAGGATTACAAGTAGAGATACTTGAATTATTTAAATTTTGAGGAGGTAAGATTATGGGAAGAATTGTCATTTATATTATCATTGCAATTATCTTATTTATTGTACTGTTAAATATATTTTGGCCATTAATCTGGATTGCATTTCTTTGCTATATTGGATACTCAATTTACTATTCATTTGTATTATCTAAAAGAAATAATAATGATCAAAAAGATCAGAAAGTAGATCGTCATCAAAAAAGAACAATCGAAGATGATATTATTGATGTAGATTATACAGAAGTTGTAGAAGAAGAAAATGTAAAAGAAGCTAGATAAACGTAGCATTATATGGTATATTTCTATAAGGAAAGGTAGCTGAGACCTATGAAATGCAGAAAATGCAGTCATGAATATGAAGATGATTTGCTGGAATGTCCTAACTGTGGATACCAACCATTTTCAGAATTGAATAATGTTGATGTTCCTGAAGAATTAAAACATTACTCTAAAGAGGAATTGTATAATAGAATTAAGGCACAAACAAAGGCAAAAAAATATTTTATTCTAATGGTATTGGCTGTTCTATGTATTGTTATTATTACTTTTATTAATCAATTTTATCAAGATAAGAAGCAATATGAGAATGTTTCTAATATTAGAGAAGGCTTAGGCTTGAATACATTAAATGCAATAGGTAATACATCTGGCAATATTAGTAATGGAGGAATTGCTAGTAGTAGTGGTGGCTATTTATATGTGCTTAATGAAAAGTATCAATTAATAAGAATGGAACCCGATTTTAGCCGTTATGAGATTTTAAATTATGCGTCTACTACTTGCATTAATGTTGTTGGTAACCATGTTTACTTTGTTGCTAAGGAAGATAATTCTATTTATCGTGTTAATCTAGCGACAAAAGTCAAAACAAAAATTGTTGAACATGCAGTCGTTACTATGCAAGTGGTTGGTGATTGGATTTATTATATTGATAAAGAGGATACTAATTCTATTTACTCAATTAAAAAAGATGGGACCAACAAAAGGAAGTTAACTTCTCAAAGTAGTGATGATATCTGTATTTATGGTGATTATATTTATTATAATGTGGAAGATGTTGGTGTCTATAGAATGCCATTACGTGGCGATACACAAGAATTAGTGTTTGAACATAGTGTTAAGATATCAGATATCAATATTATTGATGATTGGTTATATTTCATTTCAGATAATCAAAACATATATCGCGTAAATTTAAATAACTTGCAGTCATTAGATGCTGTTTATTCTGGAGAAGTTACCAATCTGATTATTAGTGACAATCGATTGTATTTTATTGAAGATAATCAAATCATAAGAACGAATTTAAATGGTAGCAATCCTACTACGATTACTGGAAATAAAACAGATCAATTTAATGTCATAAGTACTTGGATTATTTATTATCATTTAAAGGAAAATTGTTTTTATAAAATATCTAAATATGAAGATATTGATATTCCATTAATTGAAGCGGCTAGCGTTGATAACTCTATTGATAATACGACAACAAATTAATAAAAATACAACTAGGTTCGTTGTATTTTTTGTTGGTTTACTAACTATTTCTAAAAAAATTATATCTTTTAAAGAATTAATAATATTTTGGTGATAAACTATAAAATAATGGGGGAAGAATATGAATAAACAGTTAAGATTACGAATCATGGTAGTTTCATTATTAGCTATTGTAATTGGCGTCGTGTTTACTAGTTACAAATTATTATCGAAAAAAGATACATCTACAAATTCAGATACTCCAGTTGTTAATAATAACGATAATGTAAAGAAAGAAAATCAAAATCAATATTCATCTTATTATTACTACAATCAAGAAAATCTAGCTAGATATGAAGCGTATCATGCATTGAATGAAACAATGGATAGTGGTGATGTCATATGGAGAGTCAATGTGAATATTGATTTAGAACCATATCAAAATATAGTCACATTATCTGGAGATGATATGTATAGTAAAACGGCGTTAATTAATAAATATTTTCGTTTACCAGATGATTTTAAACCTGCCGATTTAGTAGATTATGGTGGAGGAATGTATATAACAAGCGAAACCTATCAAGCTCTAACTGAAATGCAAGCAGCCGCTAGTTTAGATAATATTTCAATAAATCCAGGATCGACCTATCGTTCTATTGAATTTCAAGCTGGGTTATACCAAAGATATGTTGATAGTGATGGACAAGCACAAGCGGATACTTATAGTGCTAGAGCAGGCTCAAGTGAACACCATACTGGTAGAGCGATTGATTTTTTAGGTCCGGATTGGTCGTTAGCATCATTTGAGGGAACAGATCCTTCCAATTGGATGTTAGAAAATGCTTGGAAATATGGCTTTATTTTACGTTATCCAAAGCAATATGTAGATGTAACTAAATACATCTATGAACCTTGGCATTATACATATGTAGGTAAAGAAGTTAGTAAAATTATGCATGATGAGGGAATAGAAACATTAGAAGAGTATTATGTAAAATATATCATGTATCAACCAGATAATTAGTAGAATCGAAACATAGTAAATAGTTGAGGACTGATTTAATGATAGTTAAAAACAGTTCTTTTTTAATAGTAGCTACCAAAATTGATGATATCATCATGGGAAAATAAGAAAGAAGAAGGAGGAGGATAAAATATGGATGCAAAATTAAAAACAATTTTAAATAATTTTGAAGAATTACCTTTATCATGTGAAAAAAAGATATCGATTGCATTTGATTGTGATGATTTATTGTTTGAATGTATAGAGCCTGCTTTAGAGAGAACAAATAGGTTATATAATTTAAACTTAACAGAAGATAAAATGACTCATTGGGGCTATGATGAAGGAGATTATGCAAAAGTATATGAATGTTTTAATGATCCTGAGTTTGTTGCTAATCAAAAGCCATTAAAGGGAGCACGTCCTTTTATTAAAGAGTTATCTAAAATTCCAGGAGTGGTTATTTATTTTATTACAGCAGTGCCAAGTGCAATGATGGCAATAAGAGCAGAATCTTTAGCAAAACATTTTCCAACAATAGATCAAAAGAATTTTATTCTATCTTCTAGTAAACATGTGGCTAGTTTTGATATTTTTGTTGATGATGCCCCTCATAATGTATTTAACAATAATTCTGAGTATGTTATTGTTAAAAGAAAATCATGGAATCAGAATATTACGGGAATGCTTAGTTATTCAAACTTTGATGAATTATGGGTTATCATTACATCTATTTTAAAAAAGAAGCATATTGAAATTGATCATCATATTGAAATACCTTCAGTATTTGCTTTAATTGGACCTTCTGGCGGTGAAAAAAACAAAATAGCAAGATTACTATGTAAAGCTGGAATGGAAAGACCGATCTCTTATACAACTAGAAAAAAAGCAGAAGATAATGAAGATAATTATCATTTTATTTCAAATAAAGAGTTTGAAATACTTAAGAAACAAGGTTTTTTCTTTGAAACAACGGTATATGGTAAAAACAAATTCGGATTACCAAATAATGCAATCTCTGATATTTTAAGTAAAGGCAAAAATGCAGTGACCGTGGGATATGTGTGGTATGGCAGCATTGAAAGCTAGATATCCGACGATTGCAATCTATGTTGATAAAAGATATGAAGTTTTACTTCGTAATATTTTAGTTAGAGAATATGAATTAGAAGAACAAATAAATCGAATTATTGCATTACAATCTGAAAGAAATAATCGAAAAATTTGCGATTATTTATTATCAAAAGAAGATTCTATAGAAGAATCTGCACAAAGAATTATAAATCTTTTTAGATAATAAGCAAAGACGAAACGACTGAACATACGATAAAGGAGTCTCAACAAGACTCCTTTATTTTTTTAATTTCAATTTTCCTACAAACTGTGAAATAACAATAATACCTATGGTAAACATCAATATAATCCCTATATTGATTAGATACGGTTGCAACTGCAAATAATCAAAAGTTATTAATGAATTGATCACACCATTATTTTTGATATACCAATAGGAAGGTGTAACCTTAGAAATATTTAGTACAAAACTACCCAACATTTCTTGAGGAACAAATGATCCTGCAATGAAGCTTGAACCTAAGGAAAAAACATTTGCTATAATTCCAATAATGGAACGATTGTTTGTGATTGTTGCTATTAGGAAGGCAATTGCTAGTACAGTTGTCATAAATGTAAGTGAGTTTCCTATAAATAGTAATCCATAGGTGGAAGTCATCGTTGTTGGATAGAGGATAAAACTAATCACCACATACAACAACCAAATAGCTAAACTAAATAGTAAGTTTCCAGATAATAATTGTCGATTTATCTTTTTATAAGACAAACTAGATACTAAATTTCGATTCTTAACTTTATCTTCAGTAAAACTTATCATAATCATATTAACAACAGAAAGTGTGATAGCAATAAAGATATAATTAGCAAAACTATAATATGCATTGACTTCAGCAACTTCCTTGGAAGCCTCTTTTGAAGCTAATGTAACAGTCGCTTGATTGGCTAAATCATTTTTTATTTTTGTTGCTAATTCTTCTACAGAGATATCAGCAGCAACATATAATGAAGCTACATTTAAGTATTGATTCATGATTTGCTTAGAATAAATGGCAGATACAGAATCAGGAACACTTAAAACTTCAATTTTAGTATCTTTACTAGCTAGAAAATCTTCTGTATATCCTTTCGGGATTATCATAATATAATCAACTTTTCTAAAGAATAGGGCATCTTTTAAACTTTCTTGATCTTCATCTAATGTAACTAATTCAGCATTATCTACAATATAATCTTTAAATGTTTGAATAAATAAGGTATCTTCTCCTTGATTAACAACTGCAATCTTAGCTTTAGAAGCCGTAAAAGTGTTACTTTCGTTACTACCACTTGTTGTCGTAATAATTGCGATCCCTAAAAATATGACAGTATACATAATAATGACACCAATATAAGATTTTGCAACTTTTAAATAATAGTTAAATACTATCATATTTCTTCCTCCTCATCATAATTAATGAACTTCCTCCAAAGAATAAGGCTATTAATAGTAAATATACGATATTAGTAAAATAGCGATCTAAGGTGTTGTAGTAATATAAGGAGTATAAGGCATCTGTAATTAAACTAACTGGATTGATATAGGCTGCTAGTGGAAAATATTTTAAAACTAAATATTTCATATCAATGACCATCATTCCAGCAAAGAAAGAAAACAACATAGAAACAGCAGTAATCGTTGCATTTTTAGTCGCTAGTTTTGTTTTTAACATTGTTCCAACAAAAATACCAAAGCTAATTCCTACAATACTACCAACAAACATCAACAAGACTATATAATTTGTGTTATCTCCAAAGGAGACGTTTAATCCATAAACTAAATATAGAAATAGGATAAAGATCGATACAAACTGACAAATAAAGCCAGCGAAAAGTCCAGCTATTAATGATTTGAATTTTGATGTTGGAGAAACAGTAATTCTGGTTGCTTGTCTTGATAAATTTGCCTCCGTTAAGGTAGTTATTCGTAGTCCCCAATCTCCTCCATACATACAAGCCATCCCAATTAAGGTATAAAAATAGACAACGGTAAAATTTGTATCTCCATTGGTAGCATCTTTGAAATGATCAGTATCTAAAGAAACTTGCTCTAACACACCGTTAATGAAAGCTTGTGGATTGATTTGATAAATATTATGATAAGCACTGCTTGTTTGCAAATAGCTATTCACAACAGATTGCATAATTGTTTGATTAATACCAGAAGTATTTACGACGATCTCAATTTGATCAGATACAATTAAGTACCCTGTAATTTTTTCGTTTTTTAATAATTCTTCAGCTTCATCTAAGGAAACATATTGCGTATTAAATAATTGATTACTATCATTTTCTTTTGATAATTCATTGATGAAGGAGTTAAAATTTTGATCTGTTACTTCATCTACAACAGCAATATTAACAATATCAAAGTTATCATTATTAACTAGATTTGAAAGAGCTAAGTGAAATAAAGTTCCTAAAATTAAAGGAAAAACTATTGACCAGAAAACAGAACTTCTATTTCTTAAGAGTATTTTTAGTTGATAGCGAAAGGAATGCATTAGTCTCTCAATTCCTTTCCTGTTAACTCTAGGAAAACATCATTCAGTGTTGGACGTTCACTAAAAATGCTTCGATATTGAATATTATTTTTTGAAAGTAATTCAATTAATTCATTTAAGTTATGCTCTTTTGTTTTATAAGAAATATGAATCGTGTTATCTGTTTGATCTATTTGTAAAATATTAGGATTTTTATTTAATGTAGTAATAAATGCTTCTTCATTATCAAGAAATTCTACTGTAATCTTTTCTGAAGTAGAAATAGAATTTTTTAATTCATCATTGGTTCCTTTTGCAATAATTTGTCCTTTATCCATGATGACAATATGATGGCAAAGTTGTTCTACTTCTTCCATATAATGTGTTGTATAAACAATCGTTGCTCCTTGTTGATTTAAGATTTTAATACCCTCTAAGATATTATTTCTACTTTGTGGATCAACAGCGACTGTTGGTTCATCTAGAAAGATTAGTGAAGGCTTATGAGCAATACCACAAGCAATATTAAGCCTTCTTAATAATCCACCACTTAATTGCTTTGGTTTAAACTTTACAAATTCTTGTAAAGCAACCAATTCTATCGCTTCTTGAATATATTGCTTTCTTGTTTTTTTATCTTTAATATACAAACCACAGAAATAATCAATGTTTTCTAAAACAGTTAATTCTTCAAAAACAGCAACATCTTGAAAGACAACTCCAATTTCTTTTTTTACTTGATAATTCGTTGGTGTCATTTCTTGATTAAATATTTTAATACTACCTTTATCGAATTTTAATAAGGATAAGATAGTGTTAATGCAAGTTGATTTACCACTACCATTTGGTCCTAATAAACCAAGAATATCACCTTTTTTTACAGTTAAACTAAAATCGTTTAAAGCGACTAAATTGCCATATGATTTTGTTAGGTTTTTAATTTCTATAATATTTTCCAATGTTAGAATCCCCCTTAAGTTTTAATTGATTAAATTTTTAAAATATTGGCTAGTATTTGTTTTAGCATTGACATTCTTACTTTTTTTACTAACATCACTGCTTTATGTTTCTTTCTTTTAATTGTTTATTAATATGATTCGCTGTATGAACATTTAGTAGAAAGATAACGATAAAATAGGTAATGATCAAAAAGATAATAGTGAAGCTTACATTGCCAAAATCATAGTTAATAGTCACGTTTTTTGCATTAAAATAAGCATAGTTCATGTAAAAGACAACAATATTAATCGCAAGGATGTGAAGTATTGTTTTCATAACGACATTATTAGTTGTGAATAAATCAATGATAAAAATTGAAAAATTAACTAAAATATTAACAATGAAAATGTAATAAATTAATTCAATATCAATAGTAGAAAGTCCATTTTGAAGTTCGAGGAAGGATTCGATTAATAAGACTGTTGTAAATGAAATACAGGTTGTGACTATATACGTTTTTAAATTTTTCATCATTTCTTCCTTTCTACATTCCAAACTTCTTTTTAAAACTGGAAACATAATGTCTTGAAATAATTAGCTTTTCTCCGTTAAATAAATGAGCTTCATATTTACCGTTTAATAAAGCTTTTACACTCCTTAAGTAGTCAATATTCAAAATACAAGATTTACTAATACGTATAAAAGATCCTTCTTTTAAAGTTTCCTCTACTTCATACAACCGTAATGAATTTTCCAATACCTGATTTTCTAAATACACAAATGTTTTATCATCAATTGATTCAATATAAAATATCTGATTTGGATTAATTGAATACGTATAATCCTGATCTTTTAGCACAAGAGAAGAATAATGATTATTAATTAATGAAATCAGATCGTTCAATTTTTTATCAATTGAATAGCATTTTATATTTATTTCAATTTCCTCAAATGTATCAGACTGATGAATATTAATTTTAACCATAAGCCCTCCTTTGTGTTTTTACTATAACACAGTTTATTTTAACCATTCCATAGTATGCGGATAAGATGCATTTTATTTAAGGTAACATGCACTAAAAAGCGAATGGTTATGTTTCCTATGAACTCTTAATCTTTGTTGAAAATAATAGCAACAATTCCACATAGTATACCTGCTATTGGAAAGACAATCCAACTATTTTCATACATAATTTTTAAAAGTATGCTACATAAATATATAGTAACTGCGACTAACATAATCACACCACAAATCTTTCCAACTAGATTGCTTTCTCTTTGAAAATCTTCATTATATTTGTTATAACGATTGTAATGATCGATATCAAACTTATTTTTTTGTAATCCGAAATACGTAAATATAGAAATTGCAAAAGTAATACATACTAACAAAAGTAATATAGGAGTATTCGACGTATTCGATTCACTGAATACTAAAAATAGGATAACGCCAACTAAAATAAGACAAACACCAAAAGATATAATCATTGGATATTTTTTATGAAAGGCTTCTACTTCTGCTTCTGAAAATAAATAAGGCAGTTTAGGGTTCTTCTTTTTAAAATCATCCTCTTTCATTCCTAAATAAATAAAAATTGGTACAGTTATAAATACAGCGATTAATAATACTATCAAAGCTATAGTTGAAGTACGCTCTGCCATTGCCATAAATAAGATAACACCCAAAAAAATTAATCCAATACAAAATGTAGTTGCTTTTGTATACATATCATAGAATTTTGTATACTTTGATTTTAAACCGATGGTATCCTCGCTTATTTTCCCCTTCATTAAGGTATCTAAACTACACTCAAATAATTCACATAGGAACATTAATTTATCCATTTCAGGGTATCCACTACCAGATTCCCACTTAGAAACTGCTTGTCTAGAGATATCTAATTTCTCAGCTAATTGTTCTTGAGAGAGATTCTCTCTTTTTCTTAAATTTATTAAGTTTTCACTAAAACTCATATTTATCACCTCGAATATATCGTAATATAGCAAATGCTTTTAATCTACCAAGTTTGATTTGCAACTTATTTTTTCTTGTAAACTTAACGTTGCTTTTATGATTTTGCTTGATTTTATTATAGTTTATACTAAAGGTAGATGGTTTATCTAGTAAAATGCTTATAAGCATTCGATAATTTATGATAAAAAAGTTGTGCTATTGGTTGACTAATTGATGACAACCCATCATTATTTTGATTTACTCCTTTCTATTTTATTGATAAAGTGATATTCTTTTTTAAAGGGGGACAATCTGATGAAAACAATCTATTATAATGGGATCATTGATACAATTACAAATGGGATAAAAGAAGCTTTTGTTGTGGAAGATGGTCAATTTGTATACGTAGGAGATAATAAAACTGCAAAAGATTTCTATCAAGAAAATGATGTAGTCATAGATTTAGAAAATAAATATGTCACTGCTGGATTTAACGATAGTCATATGCATTTGCTAGGGTATGGATTTGCTTTGAGTCAAATCGATTTAAGTCTTTCAACAACTAGTTTACAAAAATTATTAGATGCAATCAAAGAAGTAGTTATGGATAAACAATATATTGGTACTTGGTTAAGGGGTAGAGGTTGGAATCAAGATTATTTTGAAGATCAAAAAAGATTCCCCACTCGTTATGATTTAGATTTAGTTTCTAAAGATATCCCAATTTACATCACTAGAGCTTGTGGACATGTCTGTGTAGTCAATAGTAAAGCATTAGAATTAGCAAATGTGACAAAAGATACCAAACAAATAGAAGGTGGTCATTTTGATGTTGATCATCAAAATGAGCCTCTAGGTATTTTTAGAGAAAATGCTATTTCTTTAATTAATAATAAAATTAGTCCACCAACAAAAGAGGAAGTAAAAGAAATGATTAAAAAAGCTTGTATTTCATTAAATAAATACGGCGTTACAACTTGTCAAACGGACGATTTTACAGTATTTGATTGTGATTATAAGCAAATCATAAAAGCGTATCAAGAATTAGAAAAAGAACAATTATTAACAGTTAAGGTATATGAGCAAAGTCAGTTTAAAAATATTCATTCTTTAAAACAATATTATCAAGATACATATAAAGACTTTAAGGCTAGCCATTATTTTAATTTAGGACCTTTAAAATTATTGGGAGATGGATCATTAGGAGCTAGAACAGCCTATCTAAATGAGCCTTATCAAGATGAGCAAAATAATTATGGGATTGCTATTTATAGTGAAGAAGAATTATATACTATGATGGGATTTGCAAACAAAGTAGGAATGCAAATTGCAATTCATAGCATTGGTGATGGAATAATGGATCGTATTTTAAATGTCTATGAAAGAATTTTAAAAGAAAATCCTTCTACGCAACATCGTCATGGTATTATTCATTGTCAAATTATGAATCAAAAACAAGTTAAAAAAATGAAAGACTTAAATTTAATAGCGTATATTCAATCAATTTTCTTAGACTATGATATTCAAATTGTCTATGATAGAGTTGGGAAAAGGGCAGATACTTCCTATTGTTATAAAACGTTATATCAAGAATTAAGATGCTTGAGCAATGGAAGTGATGCACCTGTAGAAAAGCCGAGTGTTGTGAAAGGAATACAATGTGCAATTACTAGAAAAACAATCAAAAAACAAGGACCTTATCTTGAAAAAGAAGCATTAACGTTAAAAGAAGCGTTAGCATCTTATACAATAAAAGGGGCATATGCATCATTTGAAGAGGACAAAAAAGGAAGTATTGAATATAATAAGGTAGCTGATTTTGTAATTTTAGAAGAAAATCCTTATGAAGTAGCAAACGAACATATCCATTTAATCAAAGTTTGGAAAACCTTTGTTGATGGTAAGTGTGTCTATTGTAAGTAATTATGTTATAATAGCCTAGGAGGAAAATAGCGATGCAAGTAAAAGAAATAGTCAAAGTGGTTCATGGTGAATTGTTACAAGGAAGTGAAGAGACAAAGATTACTTCTTTTTCTAATGATACTAGAACATTAGAAAAAGGGGCTTTATATATTCCTATCATTGGAGAAGTATTCGATGGACATACCTTTATCAATAATGCTTACGAAAAAGGTGCAATTGCAACATTCTCATCGAATAGGAAAAATAACTATCCTCAGGATTTAATCGTTATCTATGTAGAAGATACACTAAAAGCATTACAAGATTTAGCTCACTATAAACGTATCAATCAGCAAGTTAAGGTTGTTGGTATTACTGGTAGTGTTGGGAAAACAAGTACAAAGGATATGATAGCTAGTGTTGTATCAACAAAATATAAAACATTGAAAACAATTGGAAATTATAATAATGACATTGGTTTACCATTAACGATACTACGTTTACACAAGGAAGAAGTGATGGTATTAGAAATGGGGATGAATGCACTTAATGAAATAGCTTTGCTTAGTCAAATTGCAAGACCAGATATTGCAGTTATTACAAATATTGGTAGTTCTCATATTGGAAACTTAGGTTCTAGAGAAAACATTTTGAAAGCCAAGTTAGAAATAATTGATGGAATCAATCAAGATGGACAATTAATAGTGAATGGAGATAATGATCTTTTAAGGAAGTACTATCAAGAGAAACCACAAACTAGCTATCAAGTGATTTGTTATGGCTATCAAAATAGTAATGAGATAATGGCAACAAACTTAGATATTCAAGAAACTCGAAGTTCATTTGATTATAAACAAACACGTTTTACTGTTAATGTAGCGGGAGCTCATTTTGTTTCTAATGCATTAGCAAGTATTGCTGTTGGTGAAGCTTTAAATATAGCATTAGAAGATATTAAAAAAGGAATTGAAACATTCGAACTTACTAAAAATAGAAGTGATATTTTAGAATTAAATAAAGGAATTACGATTATCGATGGTACGTATAATGCGAATGCAGATTCTATGAAAGCTAGTTTAGATGTATTATCAAATTATAAGGATCGTAGAAAAATTGCGGTGTTAGCCGATATGTTGGAACTAGGGGAATATACAGTATCTTTACATGAAGAAGTTGGAAAACATGCATTGAAGAAAGATATTGATATGTTGATAGCTATTGGTGAATTATCAAAATCAATCATACAAGGAGCAAGTGGGTTAAAGCACTGTTACTGGTTTATGAATAAAGAAGAAGCATTTCGTTTTTTAATGGAGATTATTGATTATAATGATGTGATATTATTAAAAGGTTCAAATGCAATGAAGTTGAAAGAAGTTGTTTCCAAATTGAAAGAGGAGATATAAATGGAGAGATTGTTATTAGTATTTGGGGGACAATCTAGTGAACACCAGATTTCTAGAATGTCTGCAAGTTCATTATACAAGCAATTAAATAAAGATAAATATAGTATTACTTTGGTTGGTATTGATCAAGATGGGCATTGGTATCAAATTGATCCTTCTGTGAATGATTTTACAGTAAACGGATGGTTAAAGAACAGTCAAAGAATTGATGATATCTATGGATTGATTACACAACATGATGTTGCATTTCCTATATTACATGGTGCATATGGTGAAGATGGAACCATTCAAGGATTATTTGAATTAGCAAGAATACCTTATGTTGGTTGTAAAGTATTAGCAAGTAGCGTGGCGATGGATAAGATATATACAAAAATGATTTTAGAAAGAGCTAAGATTCCACAAGTAAAGTCATTATATATTAAGAAAAGAAATGATGGTACTTTCGTCAATATAACTACTTCTTTTGAAGAAAATAAAGATTATGTAGGAGTCATTGAAAAAAAGATTGGATATCCTTGCTTTATTAAACCTAGTAATTCGGGTTCATCTGTTGGTGTTAATAAAGCAACGAATAGAGAAGAATTAATTCAATATATTGAATATGCTGCTAAATTCGATTGTAAAATTGTTGTCGAAGAGAATATCAATTGCATTGAATTAGAATGTGCTGCATTAGGTAACGATGATGTTTGCATTAGTTCTATTGGACAAATTTTACCTGCAGGGGACTTCTACACATTTGAATCAAAATATCAAGATGAAAATAGTAAAACGATGATACCTGCCTTAGTTGATGTAGCAATACAAGAAGAAATTCGCGAATTAGCAAAACGAGCATTTAAGGCAATTGATGGCAAAGGCTTAGCTAGAATTGATTTCTTTTTAGATAAAGATAGTAATAGTATTTATCTAAATGAAATCAATACTATGCCAGGATTCACTTCCATATCAATGTATCCTCAGTTATGGATGCATGAAGGTATGGAGTATCAAGATATTTTAGATAAATTAATAGCACTTGCAAAAGAGTAAAAATTTTTTTTAAGATTGTTTATTAATTCACATTTAATTCATAATGTTACGCTATACTATAGGTGTAGCTAAGATAAAAAAACAAGTTTAATTATTTTCTCCCAATTTTATTTATAATATAACTTGGAAAAAGATTGTTCAAAGAACGAAGAGAACCTCCTAAAATAGTCACATAGATAACTATTTTAGGAGGTTCTTTTATATGTAAAAAAAGAGAAGGTTTTATTGACAATTATCAAAATAAAAAGATCGTAGTTATGATTATTTGGGTATACTGAAATTGTTTTGAATGAGAATTTCTTATCTTGTGTGTTAATCATTAGAAGTATAATTATGTCTACAAGAAAAGTTAAAATAGCTTACTATTAAGTTTTATTTTGATACTATATCTATTTTATTTCTAAAAAATTCCAGAAATATAGTGACAAATGTGAATTTTTTTCTTATACTTTAAGTAGAATGATAGAAGGGGGATTAATATATGTTTGAAAAAAAGAATTTAAAATTGGTTAGTTTAATTACCGGTATAATTAATGTTGTTGGTTTATTGATGTTCAAATTTTTAAAATTGAAAGTTAGTTTTATAGGTTCTGAATCTTATAGCCTATTAAAAATAGCAGAAGAATTTGGATTAGTATATCTTGCTCTTATTATTGGGATTCTTTGCATTGCAGTACTTTTCTTAAAGGATTACCTTGGGAAAAACCAAAAATTAACAGAATTAGTATTACCAATAGTAGGATTTGTTGTTAATATTATAGTTATTTTCTATTTAAAAGGAAAATTTAAATCAGAGCTTGGAGACTATGGTGCTTATTTTGATGGGTTAGTAAAAGTTTCTGGTTCATTTGGGTTTTACTTATCTCAAGTATGTTATGTTGTTATGTTTGGTGTAGCATTAATTGGATCTGGTAATATAGATTTAGGTAATGAAAAATTAAACTCATTTGTAAAAGAAGCTTCATCAGTAACAGAAAATCTAACGGAGAAAGCGATTAATGTAACAAGTGATATTACTGAAAAAGCGATTAATAAAGCAAGTGAAACAATCAAAGATATTAAAGAATCAAAAGAAGAAGAAAATGATGAGGTTGTGGAAGAAGAAGTGGAAAGGGTAGAGGTTGTAGAAGAAGCAACAATTGAAGTAGAAGAAATTGTTGATGATCAACCAGAAGATACTATCGAAGAATAAGAAGGAAGGTTTAGCCAATCGTTGGTTAAACTTTTTTTTCTTTACTAAATTTCTTTGCCTAATTTAAGAAGGTATATTATAATATAGTAGCTGACAAAACATTTTTAAAATAAACCTAGTCAATATTAACTATTATATCTGGAGGTGCCAATATGAATAATATGATAAATCGATTAGAATCAATAGAAAAAAGATATCAAGAATTAACAGAAATACTGATGGATCCTAGCATTGCTGAGGATATTAATAGGATGCGTGATGTTTCTAAGGAACAAGCAAGCATTCAAAATTCTTATGATTTATATCAAGAATATAAAGCAATTCAAAATGGATTAGTAGAAGCAAATCAATTATTGAAAGAAAATGATAAAGACATTGTAGAAATGGCTCAACTAGAAATAGAAGAATTAACAGAAAAACTCCAAGTTGTAAATCAAAAACTACAAGTGGAATTAATGCCAAAAGACCCAAATGATGATAAAAATGTTATCGTTGAAATTAGAGGGGCTGCTGGTGGAGATGAAGGTAATATTTTTGCTGGCGACTTATATCGAATGTATGCTAAATATGGGGAAGCTCAAGGATGGAAAATTGATATATTAGAAGCAAGTGAAGCTGATGCTGGTGGATTTTCTCTAATTTCTTTTATGGTTAAAGGAGATAATGTCTATTCTAAAATGAAATTTGAATCTGGTGCTCATCGCGTGCAACGTGTTCCTAAGACAGAAACACAAGGAAGGATTCATACATCAACAGCAACTGTTTTAGTTATGGCAGAAGTAGAAGAAGTAGATATTGAAATAAATCCATCAGATTTAAGAATTGATACGTATCGAGCTAGTGGTGCTGGAGGACAGCATATCAATAAGACGGAGTCTGCTGTAAGAATTACCCATATTCCAACAGGAACGGTTGCTAGCAGTCAAGATGGAAGAAGTCAACATGATAATAAAGAAAAAGCAATGACAGCTTTAAGAGCTAGAGTATATGAAAGTATACAACAAGAACAAGAGGCTAAAGTAGGAGCAGAGAGAAGAACTAAAATTGGTTCAGGAGATCGCAGTGAAAAAATCAGAACCTATAATTATCCACAAAATAGGGTTACGGATCATAGAATTGGATTAACTATCCAACAATTAGATCGTATCATGGAAGGAAAACTAGATGATATTATCAATGCCTTAATTAATGAAGATCAACGTCTTAAGTTGTTAAATGAGGGATTATGAGAACATATCGTGAAGTCATAAGATCCTTTGAAAATAGTTTAGCAGAGAATGATCAAAATTCAAATGTTGTGAAAGTATTATTGTATCATTTAGTAGAGATAGAACCTCATGAATTATATATGAAGATGAATGAGGTAATGGAAGAGCAGTTAATCCAACAACTTCAATTGAAGATTGATTTATATTTACAAGGAGTTCCAGTGCAATATATCAATGGAGTAGAAACGTTTTTCGCAAGAGAGTTTATAGTAAATCAAGATGTATTGATACCTCGTTATGAAACAGAGGAATTAGTAGAACAAATTCTCTATAGAATTGATGATTATTTTCAAGATGAAGAAATTATTGATGTCGTTGATGTAGGAACAGGCTGTGGAGCGATTGCGATTTCTTTGGATTTAGAAGAAAAAAGAACAAAAGTTTTTGCTACTGATATTTCTAGTCAGGCATTAGAAATTGCTAAGCAAAACAACAAAGAATTGCAAGCAAATGTTAGTTTTATACAAGGAGATATGTTAGAACCATTAATCGAAAAAAATATGAAATTTGATATTTTTGTTTCGAATCCTCCATATATTCCAAAGCAACAAGAAATTCAAAACGTGGTGAAAGATAATGAACCGCATATTGCTTTATTTGGTGGAGAAGATGGATTATATTTCTATCGTAAAATATTTAAAGATGTTTCAAAATTATTGAAAGATAAAGCCTTATTAGCTTTTGAAATTGGATATGATCAAAAAGAAGATTTAGAAAATGAAGTGAGAAAACATTTTATTGATGATGATTTTGAGATTATTAAGGATATGAATGGTAAGGATAGGATGTTGTTTATTTATCGAAATATATAATATGTTTCATAATCAAATTGTATTAAAAAATAAAGAAACTATTCAAATACTATGAATTTTTTAAACCTTCTAAGTCGACCTTCTAAGTGAGAAGGTCTTTTTTTTATATAGGACTACTTATGTATTAATAATTGTACCTATCATAATTCAATTTTATGGAAACAGAGTAGATAAAGTTCTTGTTTTTGTATGAAAAATTTAAAAAAAGAAATACTAATATAAGGTGATACATAATGAGTATTTTAAATGTTAGTATATATTTTATTACGTATAGTGTTTTAGGTTGGGCAATGGAAATTATTTTATGTTCGTTGTCAAGAGGCAAGCTAATAGAAAGAGGCTTTTTAAAAGGACCATACTGTCCTATTTATGGAATTGGTTGTTTACTAATATTAACTGTTACTGACCAATTTGTATTAAATCCCTTTTATGTATTTATTTTATCTATGATAGTGACTAGTGCATTAGAGTTTTTTAGTGGTTATGCATTAGAAGAATTATTTGGGCAAAGATGGTGGGATTACTCGGATCATAAATATAATTTAATGGGACATATATGTCTAAAGAATGCGATTGCTTTTGGAGTTTTATCCTTACTTATTGTCTATATTGTACATCCTTATGTTTTGATTAGCCTTAGTTATTTATCATATTATTTTAAAGCATTATTAGTATCATTTGCTGTATTATGTATGGCAATAGATTTCTTAACCGCTTTAAAAAAGATATATGTAGTGAAAGAACAGTAGCAGTTTTATAAAAACAGCATTTAATAAAAAAGGTGATATTATGTTTAAACCAATAGAAACAAGTCGTTTAGCGATTAGAGAATTTAAAGAAACGGATTTAATGACGTTTTATCAATATAGGAAAGATGAAGAAGTTGCAAAATATCAATCTTGGAATCCTACTAATTTTTTAGATACTATGAAATTACTACATGCTATTATTGGAACTCCTTTTCATTTTCAAAAAGGAAGGAGTACACAATTAGTCGTTGAATTATCAAAAACCAAGGAGCATATTGGTGATGTTTATATCGGTATTGATGAATTTGATTCTAATAAATGTTATATTGGTTATACACTTGCTAGAAATTATTGGGGGCATGGTTATGGTAGTGAAGCAGTTAACCTTTTGTTGTCTTATCTTTTTAATCAAAGCGAGATAAAAGAGGTACATGCTTTAATACTGCCTGCAAACAAACGTTCAATTCATTTAATTAAAAAACTAGGATTTATATCAATTAGTGGTATCGAGTATTGCTTATATAAACCCCATTATTATAATAATAGGAATAATATGGAAAAATCTTACCCATAGAGGTATAATAAATTACTTATTGTTCATACTTATTTCGAGGTGATGTTAGTGTATAAGAAATTTGTGATTGTTATCCTACTCGTTTTAGGGATATGTAATATAAATGTTGAAGCAAAAGAGAAAGAATATCGCTTCCTCATTATAGGCGATAGTGCAGCAACTTATGATCTTTATGAAGCAAAACAACAATTAATTGATCGTTTTCAAGAACTTACCAAAGGTGTAGATGCAAAGTATTATGATCAATTAATCAATGATTATATCATAGTGAAAGATAATTTTTCTTTTGAAAATGCTGTTATTACGGTTATTCTAGGTGATGGAAATGGAAAACAAATTGAAGGAGAATTGAAGCGAGATTATTGTACGAATCGAGAGATAGAAACAAAAGTATTTTTATTTGAACTATTTAAGTAGGGAAGGGCACTTCAAAATCCCCCCCTACTTTTTTAAACTTTTGTCGATGGAAAATATATTTTATAAGTAGAAGAATAATGAACGTGCTATAATTTAATAGTATGATGGTAAAGGGAACAAAAGCTTTTTTAGCCAACTACGTATCGAAAAAAGCAAATAGAATGCTATTTGTTTTTAAATTGTGAAAATTTCAATTATTATTTTATCATTTATGTTATTATTTGTGGTGATAAAAATTAAAAGGAGGATGTAAAAAAATGGGATTTCCAAAGAATTTTTTATGGGGTGGAGCAACCGCCGCGAATCAATGTGAAGGAGCTTTTGATGTAGATGGCAGAGGATTAGCTAACGTAGATTTAGTACCTCATGGTAAAAACCGTTTTAAAGTAATGATGGGTGTAGGTACACAATTATCTCATCAAGAAGGAGAATTTTATCCTGGATTAGATGCCATTGATCATTATCATCATTATCAAGAGGATATTGCGTTATTTGCTGAAATGGGGTTTAAAACATACCGATTATCAATTGCTTGGTCAAGAATTTTTCCTAAGGGAGATGAAACTGAACCAAATGAAGAAGGATTAAAATTTTACGAATCAGTTTTTAAAGAATGTCGAAAATATGGAATTGAACCATTAGTAACAATTACTCATTTTGATTGCCCAGTCTATTTAATTAAAGAATATGGTGGGTGGAAAAATAGAAAATTAATTGAATTTTATGAAAGATTAGTAAACGTACTATTTACACGTTATAAAGGGTTAGTTAAATATTGGTTAACATTTAATGAAATTAATGTTATTTTACATTTACCATTTATGGGAGCTGGATTAGTCGTAGAAGAAGGAGAAGACATTAAACAAGCACAATATACTGCCATTCATCATGAATTAGTAGCAAGTGCTTTAGCAACTAAAATTGCTCATCAAATTGATCCTGAAATTATGGTTGGTTGTATGTTAGCAGGAGGAACTTGTTATCCATATACATGTGCTCCTGAAGATGTAATGGTGGCTAGAGAAAGAGATCGTTCTGGTTATTTCTTTATTGATGTACAATCAAGAGGATATTATCCAAACTATGCATTAAAAGAATTTGAAAGAGAAGGAATTGAAATTCCATTTGTGGAAGGGGATAAAGAATTATTAAAAGAATATCCAGTAGACTTTATTTCATTCAGTTATTATTCAAGTAAAGTAGCAAGTGCTTCGCCAGTTGGTGAAGCAGGTAGTGGAAATATGTTTAGTGGAATAAAGAATCCACACTTAAAAGCAAGTGAGTGGGGATGGCAAATTGACCCATTAGGATTAAGAATTACCTTAAATGATTTATATGATCGTTATCAAAAGCCATTATTTATTGTCGAAAATGGATTAGGTGCGAAAGATGTTGTAGAAGAAGATGGATCTATCAATGATGATTATCGTATTGAGTATTTAAGAGAGCATGTGAAAGCAATGAAAGATGCGATTGATCTTGATGGTGTTGATTTATTAGGATATACGACTTGGGGTCCAATTGACTTAGTAAGTGCTTCTACGGGAGAAATGAGTAAACGTTATGGATTTATCTATGTAGATAGAGATGATTATGGAAATGGAACATTGGCTCGTTCTAAGAAGAAATCATTTGATTGGTATAAGAAAGTAATTGCAACGAATGGAGAAGATTTAGATTAAATAATAAAAATGGATGATTCCTTAATTGGGTTCTTCCATTTTTTTTCTTATTTTATGCTTAATCAAATTCTGCTAGTTTTTGTTTTAAATTATTTAACAATTTTTCTAATGTTTCTTCAAAAGAGATTATTTCTTCTTCATTAAAGTTTTCATAAAAAATTTTAGTCATTTCTTGTGATACCTCTTCATTTTTTTCTTTTAAAGATATCGCAAAGTCAGTTAACGAAATAATCACTTCTCGACGATTTTTAGGATTTACTTCTCTAACCAAATAATTTTGTTTGACCATTCTGTCAATGACATTTGTTAAGGTATTATTTGCTAATGATGTTTTTTTACCAATCTCGCTCATAGTAAGATGATTTTCATTCCACAAAACAAATAAAATCCTACCTTGTGAACTAGAAAAATCTAAACCATGTTTAGTTAATAGTTTAGAAAAAAGACGATCTTGTAGCTGTTTAATTTGTGTTATGTAAAAACCACCATTTGATTTCATTTTATCATCCTTTTTATGTAGTATTCGATAGTATGAATATAGCATTTAAAAGTAAATTAGTCAATTCTATAAACTCTAGCGATTTCATCTTTCTTAACTTTAAGAATCAAAACAGAATAATCTGGATCACTAACGCCTAAAGGATAATACTTTGTATCTCCTTTTTCCCAAAGCATGTCTCTTAATGTTTGATCTTGTGTGACTTCAATATTTCCTCGTAACATAACACCTTTAAAAAAAGTGGTACTACAAAAATAAATAGCAGCTTTACTGTTATTTTGAAATTGAGCGACTCGCATAGAAGAAGTATTTGTGGAAAAATAAAATGTAGTGAGTCCTTCTACCTTTCTTGGAAAGAGCATACATTTAATATTTGGATATCCCTCACTATCTATTGAACCTAAAAAAGCAACTCGTCTTTTACTAATAAAATGTTGGATTTTATCTTCTAATTTGTTCATATTTATATCCTTTCTATATAGAATACTTCTGTATAGAAATAATTATACTCTTAAAATATTGACTGTCAATAGATTCTAAATGTGTATTCGTAATTACTACTAAGATGATTGACAATTTGGCGTTCTAATTCTATAGTAAAAATAGATTAAGAATAAGGAGGGAGTTTATTGATAATTTGGATAAATGGGGCATTTGGTTCTGGTAAAACAACAAGTGCTTATGAATTACACAAAAGAGTACCTGATTCTTTTGTTTATGACCCTGAAAATATCGGTTATTTTATTGGCCAAAATGTACCAAATCAAATCAAAGAAGATGATTTTCAGGATTATCCTGAGTGGAGAAAATTTAATTATGAATTGATTAAAAAAATATCTAAGGAGTATCATGGAATTATTATTGTGCCAATGACGATTACTTGTAAGCAATATTATGATGAAATCATAGGTCGTTTGCTAGAAGATGGGATAGAGGTTAAACATTTTATTTTGTATGCCAATCGTTCAACACTTGAAAAGCGCTTAAATAAACGATTGCATGTGAAAGAAAGTTGGGGAAGAAAACAAATAGATAGGTGTATAAAAGCATTTGATACTGAGATTTGCGATCAAAAAATAATGACTGATACTATGTCTATTGATTTGGTTATTGAAGAAATAGCTTGCAAAGCAAAAATTAATCTTTCAAAGGATGATAGAGGGAAGATAAGAAAACTGATGAATAGAATAATAGTTTTACTAAGACATATACGATAAATCATCTTTTTTTCAAAAAGAAAGCATTGTAAGTATTACAAATAGGATATGATGATGAGGATGTGAGGGTATGAAATATTTATCTTTTTTAATTAAACCAGCGTCTTCTTTATGTAATATGCGATGTAAATATTGTTTTTATTATGATATTAGTGAATTAAGAGAAATCAAATCCTATGGAATTATGCAAGAAGAGGTATATCAAAAGTTAATTGATCGCTCCTTATCGTATCAAAACGAAAAAACATTTGTTAGCTATGCCTTTCAAGGTGGAGAACCAACAATGGCTGGATTATCTTTTTTTAAGAACTTTTGTGGCTATGTAGATTCTAAAAAACAACCAAATCAAGAAGTTAGTTGGGATATCTTTAGATGGATATAAAGAAAACCATGATTTTTTTCGATTGAATAAAGAACATAAAGCTACATTTGAGCAAGTGTCGCTCTCTATCTCATTATTATAGCAATATTAAGTAAACTATAACATATTATGTGTTTTAACGAATACATTAGCGAAACACCCATTAAAACTATATCGCTTTTTTAAAGATAATACATTCGATTACGTTCAATTAATACCATGTTTACCGGAGTTAAAAGAAAGTTAAAAATACGAAAAATAAATTTGCGTTAACTCCTAAAATGTTTGCTTCATTTTATAAGCAATTTTTCAGATTATGGCTAAAAGATTTAAAACAGTGTGACTATATGAGTGTGACTTTATTTGATAATTTAATTCCAATGTTTAAAGGGATACCTCCTATGCAATGTGGAATGCTTGGTTTTTGTTCTGCTCAGTTTGTAATAGAAGCAAATGGAAATGTATATCCTTGTGATTTTTATGTAGTAGACCAATATAAAATAGGAAATATTCTTGAAAATAGTATTGATGAATTACATCAATCTCCGATAGTAAAAGAATTCTTATTACAAGAAAAACGAATGTAAAGATAAAGAAAAGTGTAAGTATTATATTATTTGTCAAGGAAACTGCAAACGATTAAATATTATGTATTTTGATGATGATGGGTATTGCGGTTATCAAAATTTTTTAGATATGAATTATCAAACAATGATAGAAATTGTTAAAGCAACTATGAGATGAGTAATTAAAAATAGGAATATAAACATCACTGTTTTATATTCCTATTTTTTGATATCATGTATTGATTTATATACTTCCTGATTCATAAGTAAAACCATGGCCATGAACATCGGCGACAGTATCGGTAATCATGAATGCTTTATCATCATGTTTATTTACTATGGTAACTAAATGTTTATATTCTTTTGAGTTTAACGTAACCATCAACATTTGTAGATTTTTTTGTTTATATGCTCCAATAGCAGGAACAATGGTCACACCTCTGTTTATCTCATGTAAAATATCATTTGATATAAGATCATTCATATCGCTAATAATATACACCAATTTTTTCTTATTAATACCAGATTCGATATAGTCCATGGTAGCTGATGTTATAAAAATAGAGATAATTGCATAGAAAAACGAATCAAAGCTAAACACGATTAAACTTAATACAACAATAATCCCATCTGTTAAAAATAATCCTACAGAGGTATTTATATTAAAATATTTTTTAAGTATTAATGGAGGAATAGAAGTTCCACCACTAGAAGCATTGTTACGATATAGAATAGAAACTGCAATACCAAATAAGATACTACCAACAAGCATTGAAAGCATTGCATCATTGACAAGTGTTATTTGTGGAATGATACTGATAAAAAGTGGTAATAAAATAGCTCCTACTATTGTATTAAAGAAAACTTCTTTTCCTAGAAATAAATAAGTTATAATTAGTACGAATAGATTACAAATCAGTATCGTAATAGATCGATTTAAGTTAAACAATCTTTCTAAAATAATGGACAGACCAGTAATTCCTCCAGCAGCAATATCATGTGGTCCTAAGAGTAAATTAACACAAGCTGCTATAAGAATAATTGATAATGTTATATAAAATATTTTTTTTAATCTATTGTTCATATGAATTCCTCGCTATAGTTTATTAAAATTATTATGGTAGTTAATTTGATTTTTATACGTACAACTAAATAATCCAACGCATAATAGAAGAAACTATTATTAAAAAATACCCTATAGTATTACCTATTTTCTATAGGGTATCTCATTATTCTTTAATTAATAATTTTTCTAGTGAATAAATAGCATAATATAAAATTGTTGCAACGATACATAAAATAACAACACCACTCATTACTAGATTTAAGTTAAATACTTGAGAACCATACATGATTAGATATCCAATACCAGCTTTAGAAACTAAAAATTCTCCCATAATAATACCAATTAAATTCATACTAATATTTATCTTCAATGAACTAATAAATGTTGGTAAACTTTCTTGGAAAACTACTTTTGTAAATATTTGATATGGAGTAGCTTTAAATGATTTCATTAATTTAATTTTGTCTTTATCTACCTGATTGAATCCATTATATACACTCATTATCGTAACAATTACAGATATTAATAAAGCCATTGTTATAATTGATTTTTGATTAGCTCCTATCCAAATAACTAAAATCGGACCTAATGCTACTTTTGGTAAACTATTTATTATAGTTAGATAAGGATCTATTATTTTAGCAAGAGTTTTATTTGTCCACATGATAGTCGCAATCATGAATCCAAGCACAGTACCGATAGTAAAACTAATTAGTGTTTCGTAGATAGTCACATAAATATGGGTCCATAAATTATTTGCTTTATGAAGATTAATGATTGTTTCTATGACACTCGATGGTTTTGAAGCGATGAAGGAATTAACAATTCCTTTTCTTGAAGCATATTCCCAAAAAGATAATAAAACAAAAATAATTAGAATTTGCATAACTCTTATAAAGAGTTTATTTCTTTTAATTCTTTTTAAATATTCAATATGCTCTTTACTATACATTGATATCTAAATCCTTCCATATTTTATTATAATACATAGCAAATTCTTTCGCTTCTCTATTTTTAATTGGGGTACTTTTGTTTTCTAATTCCACATGATAAATAGTTTTTACATGACCAGGTCGTGCACTCAATACAAATATACGATCGGCCATACTAATAGCCTCAGATAAATCATGCGTTACCATAATGGTTGTTTTTTTCTCTTTTTTTATAATTTGATAAATATCATCACTTAATATTAATCTTGTTTGGTAATCTAAAGCACTAAAGGCTTCATCTAATAAAAGGATGTCTGGTGAAATTGCTAATGTTCTTATTAATGCAGCTCTTTGTTTCATTCCACCAGATAAGCTTCTTGGATAGGAATAAATAAAATCTTTTAAACCATAGGTTGTTAATAGGTTAATTACATTCTCTTTATTTTCTTTTGTATTTTCTTTTTTTATTTCTAAACCTAGCATACAATTTTCTAAAATTGTACGCCAAGAAAATAATGTATCTGTTTGCAACATATACCCAATTTTCATATTATCTTTTGAAAATATAATATTACCAGTGGATTGTTTTTCCAATCCACCGATAATCGATAGTAATGTTGATTTACCACAACCAGAGGCACCTACAATTGCTATTAATTCACCTTCAAATATCTCCATATTTATATCATTTAATGCGATTGTTTCTTGTTGAGAGTCATGATATATCTTTGATAAGTTTTCTATTTTTAATACGGATTGCATTTTACTCACTATCAAAGAATTTTGTTTCTACTAAATCATCATAACTTACCTTTGTATCTAACTCTGCGGACTGTGTGTAAAGACAACTATTTGATATTTGATAATTTTATATCCTTCAAGACAAAGAACTCTAAAGGCGAACAATGGTCTTTTTTTTAGGTTTATAACCGATAATTGTAAATCTTTGACCGATTATTGTTTATTATAAAATGTAGATTATTTCTGTGGTATAATTTTATTAAGATTAAAAAGGTAGTTGTTTTTATAGATAGTAATTTAGTTTTATAGTGGAAGCTGATTGATAAAAAGGTGGTGTATCCAATGGTTTAGTTAATAGTAGTAGATAGTAGTATTGTATTTATAATGTTATCAATTTGATTCTTTATACAATAAATATATTAAAAAAAGGGAGGATATCTTAATGAAATATTCTACGAATGCGAAAGGAGTTACAGTAGCGAGCATTGGTTGGCGTGATGGTGGTGGCTTATACAACAAGTATAGGTTGGTAGTTATGATATGAAGAGAAAAGGTGCACTCTTTATTATTGCTTTGCTTATATTAGTAGCACTAGGAGTTCTTTCATATTTACTTCAAGATAATACTAATACGCAAAAAGAAGTCGTATTATATGGTGGATATCAATCAATCGAGCAGATTGAAGGAGCTCATTTACATTTTGTGTTTGATGAAAATAATGATTTTGCAATGTATGAGCCATATTTTGAGGAATTTTCTGGTAAATATTATTTAATTGAAGGACAAAGATATCTATTGGAATTTAATAATGATTACAAAATAGAAATTGAACTATTTGAAGACTGTTTCTATTTTCCAATCGAAATAGCCGAAGGTAAATTGCGTATGATTAAAATTCAAAATATTAGTAAAATACCAACATTTATAATCTCATCAGGGTATAACAATGAATAATAAGATAAAGTTGTTAAGAAAAATTATGATTGAGGTTTTGATTTTTTCTCTATATTTTCTTTACTTTTATACTGTGGGGTGGACAATGGGAACTTAAAACAGATTATAAATCGATTTCATTAATCTATAATAAAGGTTGTCTTTGTACATGTTTTGCTTCTGCTGAACATTCGTAAAGACAACTTTTTTATTACGTAATAAAAAACTATTGATAAAAGAAGTAATCATTCATAGTTTATATCTAAACATATTACTTTTTAACAAGTTCTGTTTCTAAAGGTTGCTTTATGCTTTAAATTCTATGCAAATCTAATTATTTAAAAAAGAATATACCATCTATTAAGTCAATAAATAGTATATTCTATTAACTATTCATATCTAGCTTATTAATATTCATCATACAAACTACTTTTCCTCACCTTATTTTTGTATGGTTTGAGTAACTCTCAATTGAGAGTTTTTATTTAATCATATTTCAATAATTTAAAACATAAAATTAACAAAGAGGCGATAGTAAATGAAAAATGTTAATGTGAAATGTAGTCAATCATTTAAAACAAAAGATATAGAAGAACGTAAGCGAGTATTTAATAAAAAATGGATTTGTATTATAGAGCAACTGAATAAGAATGCTAATACTGCAGTGTTCTATGATAAGCGATAAAAAGGAATGGTGTTGATTCATTGAAATGTGCTATTTATGTCCGATTATCGCAAGAGGATAAAAATAAAGAAAAGATAGATGATGATAGTAGAAGTATTCAAAATCAAAAAACTATGCTTGTTCAACATGCATTACAAGAAAATTGGGAGATTTATAATATCTATAGTGATGATGATTATACTGGAGCTGATAGACACCGACCACAATTTAATCAATTATTACAAGATGCTAAAAATAAACAGTTTGATATTATTCTATGTAAAACGCAATCACGATTTACTAGAGAGCTAGAAATGGTTGAAAAATATATCAATTATTTATTTCCAATTTGGGGCATTCGCTTTGTCAGTATTGTAGATAATGCGGATACTACAATGAAAGGAAATAAGAAATCAAGGCAAATTAACGGTTTAGTGAATGAATGGTATTTAGAAGATATATCTGAAAATATAAAAAGTGTCTTAAATAATAAGAAACATAATGGGAAACATATAGGATCTTTTGCTTTATATGGATATAAAAAAGATCCGAATGATAAAGGACATTTAATTATTGATCAAGAATCAGCAGAAATCGTTAGAGAAGTGTTTAGTATGTTTATACAAGGCTACGGAAAGACGGCAATAGCACGTTTTTTGAATGATAGAGGTATTCCAAGTCCAACAGAATATAAACGCTTAAATGGATTAAATTATAGAGCAAATGGCAATGCTAGTTCTGTACTTTGGAGGTATGCAACGATTTCAAATATGTTACGTAATGAGATGTATATAGGAAATATGGTACAGAATAAAAGTGAAAAGATATCTTATAAATCAAAAAAGAAACGAAATATTCCTAAAAAAGATTGGATTATTGTAAAAAATACACATGATCCAATTATTGATATTGATACTTGGAATAAAACGCAAGAACTAATTAGTCTAAATACGAAACCATTTAACGAAGGTAAAATTGGGCTTTTTGCAAATAAAGTCTATTGTAAGCATTGTAACTATGCCTTAAAGTCTAGTAAAATTGACAATAGAAGATATTTACAATGTCAAACTAAATATGTAGCGAAAGATAGTTGTATTGGCTCTTTTGTAGCTGTAAAGACCTTAGAAGAAATAGTTTTGAAAGAATTAAAACAATTGATTAATGAATTGTTAGATGAACAAGCAATTTCAGAAAATATTGAATTAAGTAATGATATTAATACAAAAACAAAACGTTTAAAAAAAGATATAGTTAATTATGAAAAGAAATTGAATGATGTAACTAAAAGCAGTAAAAATTTATATATTGATAAAGTAAATGAAGTTATAACAAATGAAGAATATATCATGTTAAGTCAAGAATTTAAAAATGATAAATCTAAATATGAAAAATTGATTAATGATTACAAAGAACAATTAGTAATGATAGAAAATCAAATAAATGATAATAAAGATAAAATTGATATAGTAAAACAATATACAAATATTAATAAATTAAATAGGGAAATAGTAGAAACTCTTATTGATAGAATCTATGTATCGAAAAAAATTAAAGAAACAAAAGAATTATCTATTGAAATACATTGGAATTTTTAAATTGGCTCCCTCGTATGAGGAGGTCTTTTTTTATTAATTTATATTTGAAAAAAGTAAAAGATTTGATATTTAAAATTGTTTCCTTTTATTAAAATATTAATATCTCTATCGCAAATAACTTAAAAGGCTAAATTTGGCAGTTTATGACCGATAAATGCATATTTTTGGCCAATAAATGCAAGTTATAAAATATAGGGTATTTCTATGGTATAGTATTACCAATAAGCACCTTATATATTGGTCAATAGAACATCAATACATTACTATAGTAATTATATAATGTTATACTAATTCGATTTTATAGTGAGCAAATAATGGAAGTAAATATACAAAGACTTATACATCATATACTTATTTTCAAAATCCGTTTTAACAAAGTATTGTGTATTCTATTAATATTTGAATAAGAAATGAGTGGTGATAGCAATGAATGATAAGTTAAAGTTGTTAAGAAAAATTATGATTGAGGTTTTGATTTTTTCTCTATGTGTTCTTTACTATTATACTGTTAGGTGGGTAATGAGAACTTATCATCTACCTATAATATGGGGGTCTCTCTTCTTTGGTGCTTTATTTGTTTTTTTGAGAAGCCCTAAAGGTGTTATTCGTGAGTTAAGAGAAAAAATAGAAAAAATAAAACAGATTATGAAACGATAGATTATCACGACCTTCTGTATGAGAAGGTCTATAAGTTTATATTTTAAAAGGAGTAAGAGATTTAATCTAAAAAATTGTTTCCTTTTACAAAAATATCCTATTAACGTCCTTGTCGCAAATAACTTAAAAGGTTAAATAAGGCAGTTTATGACCAATAAGCACATATTTTTGACTAATAAATGCAAGTTATAAAATATGGGGTATTTCTATGGTATAGTATTACCAAGAAATATTTATAATTTGCTCATTAGAACATTAATATATTTCTAAAGTAATTATTTAGTGCAATGCAAATTAAGAAATTGACAAATTTATTAATAGAAAGTGGTGCAAAAAAAGCGTTGTAATGGTCAATGTACTAATTGTATAAAATAAAAAAGGAGAAAGAAAGCCTATGAAAAAAATATTACTTAGTTTGTTAGTAACTGTTACCTATGATAATGTATATCTTCTATCTAGAATAGAATACAGATATATTTAAGTTTTAACATGGAAAAATTATCATGAAAAAAACACTTAGAGATTCAGGGACTTTTGGTAAAGGTCCAATAAACGTAGTTTTGAGAGCGAGAAAGGAATTTGAACTAATACTAAATAAATGGGTAGTTCATGTTATGGGGCTATTATCATTTATAAGTTTATGCTTTCTTGGAAATGAGATTTCAAAAAGTTTGACGATTGCTATGATATCATTCTTAATTATTGGCTTCTATTCAATCAATAGAAAAAGGAATAAGAAGGATAGTCTTTGGTTATTTAGTTATATTATGTCTTCGATTTCACTTCATGCATATTATTGGTTTGGTATTAATTATTCTATGTATTATCTTTTTGTAGCTCTAGGAATTTTTGTTAGTGTGATTGTCTATAAAGTTAATTATATTGATATATTATTCTTTCCGATAACATGTGTTTTCGCACTTATGTTTGCAGATAAAGGATTCTTTCTACTAGCTTATGTAGCATATGTTCGCGATTTAGTAATTCATTATTAGAGTTTTTTCCTCCCTTTTTATTGCAAAAAAGGGGGTATAGTAAATTTGGTATTAGTTCAAGTGATCAGCATTAATCAATATATTAATTAAAGTCATACATAAACAGCTAGTGGTATCAATCATAAAATAAATAAAAAAATTAAGGAGGATTAAATAGTTATGAAAAAAAAGACATCATCAATAGATATTATAAGGATACTAATCATTTTCTTACTTCCATACTTCTTAACTGGTTCGTTTGGAATATTTTCAACTGACATTTATTCGTTTGAATATGTTGGTAGAATTTTTTGCACATGCTATGCCTTACACATTTGGAAAGAATTAATTAAAGATGAATAAATTTAATACTTATAGGAGTAGTTTATTATTCTTATTCATACTATGAAAGTTGGTGAAATTAATAAATCTATATTTTAATAATTTGATAAAATTGATTTTCTCTCTAAATATAATAAAGATTGTCTTTGTACATGGTCCGCTTCTCCTGCATCAATCATGATATCTTGTAGACGATCAAATTCTGTTTCAGTTAATGAGATATCGGTTCTCCAAGCATCGATATCTTTATAACTTTGTATAGCTGTTGTTAAAGATTCAATACTAGTATCTGGGAATTGATTAATAATCACTTCAGCGATTTGACTAGCAGTATGAGAATCTACATAAGTTAATCCTTTGTTAATAGCATTAACAAATTTTTCAAGCACTTCTTCGTTTTGATCAATATAGCTGCCTAAGGCATTGAATGCAGTGTAAGGAACTTCAATTGGTAATTAATTTAACCAATTTTAGTAAAAGGAAGATATCAAATTCATTACATAAGGTAACCTTTTGATAGCATTATTTATAGTAAATTTAACTTTTCACTTTAGTTACTTACGAAAATAAATAGTGCTATTCGCTTTTTTTTTATGTCTATGATAAAATAAGTGCAATTTAAAACTCTCTGTTGTACAGAAATATATAGTATCGAAAAATTAGAAAGGAAGTAGAATGGATGGAGTATGTAAAATTAGGTAATACAGGATTAGATGTATCAAAAATTTGTTTAGGCTGTATGAGTTTTGGAGATGCAACAAAATGGATTCATTCTTGGGTGTTAGATGAACCTGAAACAAGAAAAATTATCAAAAAGGCATTAGATTTAGGAGTTAATTTTTTTGATACTGCAAATGTGTATTCTTTAGGGACAAGTGAAGAATTTTTAGGCAGGGCATTAAAAGACTATGCTAGCCGTGATGAGATTGTTATCGCTACAAAAATTAGTGGAGCTATGCACAAAGGACCCAATGGAGAAGGACTATCAAGAAAAGCAATACTGACAGAAGTTGAGGCTTGTTTGAATAGATTAGGTGTCGATTATATCGATCTACTTTATATTCATCGTTGGGATTATAACACCCCAATTGAAGAGACCATGCAAGCTTTAAATGATGTAGTCCGTAATGGTAAAGTACATTATCTAGGTGCTTCCTCTATGTATGCTTGGCAATTCCAAAAAGCACAATACACTGCTAAAAGAAATGGCTGGACAACATTTTCAGTCATGCAAGGTCACTATAATTTATTATATCGTGAAGAAGAAAGAGAAATGAACCCACTTTGTAAAGACATGGGTGTTGCATTAGTTCCATATAGCCCACTGGCTGCTGGGAGATTGACACGTAATTGGGATTCTTCTTCAAAGCGTTTTAAAGAAGATACGGTCGCTCAATACAAGTATGATAGTACGAAAGATGTTGATCAATTGATTGTTGAAAGAGTTGCAACTATTGCAGAAAAATATGGTATTACAAAATCTCAAGTATCTGTTGCTTGGCTATGGGCGAAAGGTGTTTGCTCTCCTGTCGTTGGTATTACGAAAGAAAAATATCTAGATGACTTTGTTGATGCAATTAATGTCAAATTGAGCAAAGAAGATATTGATTATTTAGAAGAGTTATATATTCCCCATAAAATAGTTGGACATAATTAATAAATTATATAGAACTATATAAAGGGAATATCGAAAGAGTATAAATATAAAGTTATGTAGAATATATAAAATCTTAAGCTATTTACTAGTTTACTTCTAGAAATAGTTTTTTTCTCTTGTTGAGCTAAGCACACTCAGTTTTTTAATAACAAGAAAAAGGTCTATTATATACAGACCAATGGGGTCAACTTAGTCAATTAGACTAGATTGATCCTTTTATGCTATTTTTACATATAATTATTGCTTTAAACAAATAAAAAAATCAAACGTAGTTAAGCACTTATCTGTTTTTATTTGATTTATCCAATCATATATATTATAATGTAGTTAAGAAAGAAGGTGCTTTTATGTTCGTTAGAGCTGTTAAAAATAATAGAGGAAACGATAATTCCTATTTCTGTGCTTTAGTGGAGTCTTATCGTGATGATTCTGGTCTCCCCAAACATCGGGTTTTAATTAATTTTGGTAAGGTTGATGGGGAATGTGTTCCTTACTTAAAAGCTGCCTTTGCTAAAAAGAAACCTCGATTAGTTTATGATGAAGAATGGCGTAGTTAAGAATTTTCGTGTTATTGACTTTTATAAGTTGTTTAATTCTTTTATTAATGATTCTTCTATTTTTCCTACTATCAGAATTAGGAAAGAAGATTTTACTCGTGATAGAGAACTAACTGCTTTTAAACTTCTTTTCTATCTTATTTTTAGAAATGGTAAAACTATTAATCAAGACCTTATCAAATTCTATAATTTACTGGATATTCCTGAACTCATTGTCTCTAAACAAGCTTTATCTAAAGCTTTAAGAAAAATTAATCCTAAAGTGTTTGAACATTTGTTTGCCAAATTTTCCAGTAGCTTTTATAAAAGCGATTTAGTTAAAACTTATCATGGATATATTGTATTAGCTGAAGATGGTAGTACTGTTGAAGCTCCTTTATCTGATGCTTCTTTAGATTATTTTGGCTTTAGTGCAAATCAATATATAAAAGAAAAAAAAGATGCCAAAAAAGTAAGTGCTAAAGTGGGTGGCTTATTTGATTTGACCAACGGCTTCTTCCCTAGTATTACTATCGGTAAACACAATGATTCAGAACTTCCACTCGCTTTTAGTAACTTAGAAAATGTGATGAGTTCTTTAGAGGATAGAAAAGCTATTTATCTTGCAGATCGATATTATGGTTCGGTTGAATTATTCCCATTTTTTGAATTATACCATAAAAATTATTGTATTCGAGCGAAATCTAATTTTTATAAGGATCAAGTTGCTCTGATAGATGAAGATGGATGGATAGATTTAATGATTGATAACACTTGGCTTCATCGATTTAAAAGAGAAGATACTAAAAAATTTACTTCACATTATCCTAGTGTTAGAATTCGTGTGATTAAGCATACTTTAGCTCATCCCAATGATAATGGTGAAACTCAACATATCTATTTTACTAATTTAAGTGAGGATGAATTCTCTAAAGATGAAATTGCTAAACTTTATAGTTTTCGTTGGGACATTGAAACACAATATAAATATCTAAAAGTTGATTTAGAATCTGAAAGGTTTAATACAACGTCACCTTATGTATTTATGTGTAAGTTTCTTGGTAAAGTCATGATGATTAATCTAATTGGTATTCTTATGTCTGAAGTGAATATGGAAGTAAGAGAAAAAAGTACTGCGACGCATCATTTATATGGATTCAAAACAAAGTTTTGTAATCTGAAAGATTTCTTTTACGAAAGTAAATTACTCTATTTTATCTATTATGACACTCTACCAGGACTATCACATATAGTAAAAGTAATAACAGAAAATTCAAAAAAAAGAATAGTGCCTATCAGACCTGATAGACACTACAAACGCTATGGTAGATTCTTAAAATCTCCACCTAATTATCGATTTAGTAAAGATGGTAGAAATCAACCAAAAACCCGAAAGGTTCAAGGTGGCTTAGCCACTGTAAGACCATAACGTAGTTAAGACAATTATAGTATAGCACAGAAACGTGGAAAAATTTAAAAAACATTGAAATTCCAGCAGGGTTTTTATGCTCTTTTTTTTATACTTTTTTATTTACCTTAGATTCTCAATAGTTTTATTAATACCTTTTCTTAATGAAAAAGGATCAATCTAATCATATTGACTAAGTTGACCCCATTGG
>Ga0153996_1000148_pt1 | contig 36656 bp, 56 predicted proteins | sample TSNC080MetaG_FD_104728 | JGI IMG/M metagenome (GOLD analysis project Ga0153996, IMG submission 104728) | Attine ant fungus gardens microbial communities from North Carolina, USA - TSNC080 MetaG | ecosystem: Host-associated > Fungi > Mycelium > Unclassified | place: USA: North Carolina, Lumber... | reverse complement strand
ACAATATGTGCGCTAGATTCATTATAGTGCTGTGCACTGGCGAACGGAATTACCTGCACTAATTTATTGGAAATACCTGCTCTGAATTACTGGAAAGCATGCACTATTGCATTGGAATATTCATAAAGGAGACACGCTCCTTTTTCCCGTCTGCATCGGTGCCGACAAATGCTTGTACTCTCCATCTGCCCGATGGTAACTTTTTTGCTCTTGCCATACTACTACACCTCCTAGTCTTAAAATTGAGTATAAAAATAACAGGGTACTTGACCCTGCCCGGCAGAGGGTGGTATAATAATCCTGATTGGATAGTACCGTCTCTGCACGGGCTATATGAGCCGCTCTGGTGCTGGTAACACTGGGGCGGCTTTATTATTTAGTTGAAGGGAAGATCCTCATTGATTTCCACAGCGCTAGAAATCCTATTGGGATTTTCCAGGATTTCCAGATTACCGTTGCTCTCATTCCATGAAACCAAAATACCTTCGTTAAAAAATGTAGACTCAGATCCACATAGAGGGCAAAACCTTGCATTTGACGGAAGTAAGTGTCCACATGGGTCATCGAAGTTGCCACGCGCATCCCTATTATCACACTTATTGACCAAAATAGTGCCGCATATATGACAATATTCTCCTTCTGCAAGAATGTGCTCATTTTCGCATTTAGGACATTTAACAGCCTTGCTGTTACTGTCTAAAGCTATTTTTTCTGGATAAATCACTGTTCCGTCTCCTTTTACTAGGGTTTTATTGCCGCATATAGGACAATAGTAATCGCTTCTTGAAAGGACAATAAGCGCATTACAATATGTGCATCTGTGTTTGTAGTAGAAGTTAATAAAAATTTTTTTGAGTCTATTTTGTAACTGAAGGTTTTCATTCAACCTTGAGTCGATTTCAAAAAAACTAAGCCTTGTTTCTGCCGCAAGAGTGGTGAGCCCAAATGCTCCTGATACAGTAGATGGGCTTTTCTCTTTCAAGTGCCTTACCATCGAAGTGGGGGCGAGTACATTTCTTGCAAAGGCATTTGCTTCGTTTTCAAGAACCTTGTTTTCTGCTACAGTCAGTGAGCCACGGAAAATTTTTGTTGCTTCAAAATCAGTTAAATGATTTAAATAAATATGTCCGATTTCATGCATTAGTGTGAAACGAACCCGATTCCCCAATGTATCGTCGTCATTATAAGCGATAGAATAGTTGAAGCCATCGTATTGTGTGAAGCCATCTTTGCTTCCAAGACAACAAATAACTTTTTCCCGATCGCACTTAAACTGCATCATAATTTCAAAATAGGATGTAAGCTCCCAGCCACTATCAAAAATAAGTCTCTCAACATCTATAGGGTATGCCCTGATATTGTAATTCTCAAGGAATTCGCAGGCTTTCTGGCAGCAATAATCATATCTGGCATAGGTGGGAATTTTCAATCTTCTGTTACTCCTTTGCCTTTTTTGCTAAAAAGTTAATCATATCGATAGCTGTTTTCTGATCTTCGGGAGATAGATCCATCATTCCACGAGCTGCTGCGCGGATTTCGGGTGAATATTCTTCTTCGCTTTCTTTATGTGCCCTTTTCTGCAATAACTTTTTTATGCCAGGTTTAGAAGAACCGAATGTTTTAAAATTAGAGATCAAGTCATCTGATGTAACACTATACTGTTTTCCATTTGGGATAGTCACTAATATGGGTTCCGCATTCTCATCAAGTATCTGGCAATTGAGATTCTTCAGATATTTGATGGCTTCATGAAATAAATCATAGTAATCGTCTATGAGATTATCTTGTTCTTGTATTATTTTACTTTTTACAAAGTCTTTATAGTCTCCACTGTAGCCCTTAGGGGGATAGATGCCTTCTTCATTCCCAATAGCTTCCCAATCTGTGGGATCTTCATCCCAGCCCATAAGATAAGCTGGAGTGGTGTGCAATGCATTAGCTAAGGGTTGAATTTTATCCCTGCGAACATTTTTGATTTCTCCGCTCTCCCAGCGTTGAACGGTAGCCTTGCTAACGCCTACTTCTAAGGCAATGTCTTCCATGGTCTTCCCAATGTCACTGCGACGTTTTTTTAATAGCTCGCAAAACTCCATAATCCGTCCTCCAATTTGTAATCACTGCTTCCCGTAAAAATATTTTAACATATTTGTTTCGTAAAAGCAACACATTTATCGAAAATTAGAAAAAAGTTGCGAAAACGTATTGACATTATAAAGAGGTCGTGCTATGCTTTGTTACGTAAACGAAACAAAGAAGGGAGGCAAAGGCTGTGTTTGATGAAAATTTATTTCGATACATTGTCCGCTCTAAAGGAAAAAAGATTCAGGAAGTAGCAGAGGCGCTTGAAATCAATCGATCAACGCTCTATAGGAAAATGAGTGGAGAGAGTGACTTTTATCGAGATGAGATTCAAAAATGTTGCGAACTATTGGGTGAAAAGGATATGACAAATATTTTTTTTGCCCAAGAGTTACGTAAACGAAACAAAAAAGAAGAGGAGACTACTACATGAACGAATTGATCAGAATTAACTACGAAACAGAGCAGCCGAGCGTATCGGCAAGGGATTTACACGAAGGACTAGAAGTCAAAACAGCATTCAAGGATTGGTTTCCGAGGATGTGCGAGTATGGCTTTGAGCAAGAAAAAGACTTTTGCTCAAAAATGAGCGAAAGTACCGGCGGTCGCCCTGCAGTAGATTATGAAATTTCTACAGACATGGCAAAGCAAATCTGTATGATCCAACGCACCGAAAAAGGAAGGGAGTACCGGCAATATTTCCTTGACCTTGAAAAAGCCTGGAACACCCCGGAGCAGGTTCTTGCCAGAGGACTGAAGATCGCAGACCGGGAGATTCAAAGGTTGAAGGCAGACAGAGCATATCTGCTGGAAGATGTACAACGGATGAGACCTAAGGAGATCTTTGCGGATGCCGTATCAGCCAGTCATACATCTATCCTGATCGGTGATCTGGCAAAGATTCTGAAACAAAATGGCGTAGAAACCGGGCAAAAGAGGCTTTTTGAATACCTGAGAGGAAATGGTTTCTTAATTAAGGGTGGCAGTAGCAAGAACATGCCAACACAGAGATCTATGGAGATGGGACTATTTGAAGTCAAGGAAACATCCATCGCAAATCCTGACGGCAGTATTCGGATTACAAAGACCACCAAAGTTACTGGAAAAGGGCAGCAATATTTTGTCAATCACTTTTTGGGAGCAACCGCATGACAAGAAAAGAAAGTGGCAGACATTCTCGGCTGCACTATCGATGAGTTCTTATCAGAAGACGGGAAGGAGGAAGGGTAAATGGAAAGTGTAAGACCCAGAGGAACCGATTCAGCCAGAGTCATTCAGGTTATTGAAACAAGAAGCCTGGCTGGAATCGGAACGAGAGAAGATGTGTGTAGGGAGGTGATACAGTACTGGGATTTTGAAGGACATCTGTTAGCTAGCTTTGATCCCCTGGACGAGCAACAGGTGGGTGACTAATCATATACTTGGTTCTAATTTGTTGAATGAATATTTCCATATATGCCTTAAGAATTTCAAAGTCATATTCAGGATATTTTCTTTCGAAATGTGTATAGTCATTACCTAAAATTCTCACAACATCGGCAGACTTTACAGCTTCTGAATCTAAATATTTGCTGATTGCATTGGATAAACTCATTTTTCCGACGGAATCCTTATCCTCATTGAGCTCATTTATAGCGTAATCCTTAATGAGATATTCAAGCGAAGACCTGTATCCTATTGCGGCTAATTCAATGTGATTACTGTTTTCGCAGGTCAGAGCTTGATTGTACATATCAATAAATCGCTCTGAAATTTTGCTTAACTTATCGTCAGAATAGCTAGGGGATATGCTCGGGTGGAACGCTTTAAATTCAGCTTTTTTATTATTACAATCAACGTCATATATCGTCAAATAAGTATTATGACAAACCGAGCATTCGTAAAAGAACGTTACATAAAACAGGTTGTTGCTGCGGAGGAAATATTTACCTTCCTTTAGCATCCCGCTTTGAGGAATTGAACATAGAGGGCAATACAGGGGTTTGTTAGCAGATATATCAAGCGCCTTAACATTTTCCTTTAGTTCCCTATAAATAGTTATTTTTGAAAAGGAATATTGATTCATAATTTAATTCGCCTTTCTTTCGTATTTTGACATGGCAGTGTCGTTACGACAATTATAAACGAGGAGGAAGAATTTGGCAAATACAAAAAACATAGAAGGAGGGTAAGGATGACGGCAGATGACTTAATGAAACTTGTGATCCGGGATGGTGAACATGGTACAACACTCTGGTTAGATAACAAGGAGCTTCATCATGTGGGCGATTACAAAATTGAGAGTTCCACGCTCCCAGGGGCTGCAAAACTCTCAATCGATGTCCATGTAAAATTTTCATCAACCTAAAAAATGCTTTAGCGCAATGTCTTTGGCAACAAGAAAAAGGAAGGATAAGGGGGCGACGCAATATGCCAAAACTTAAACCAAGCGAGGCAGAACAAAAAGCCAGAATCACCAGAGCCTATATATCAAAAAACATGGAACTCTTGGGAAAAACAGAGGAGGAGGTGGCGGCCAAAATGCATATCGCGAAGCGGACGCTGCAAAATAAGCGCAAGGATCCGAGGACATTCACTCTCGGGGAGTTATGGAAATTATGTGAGGTGTTGAATTTTAGCGAAGATGAAAAGGCACAAGTACTTTAAAAAGGAGGTGCAAGAAGTGAAGAAAGCAATACGCGAAGTCATCCTCGTGCTTAAGATCATTACCTATTTTACGGCCTGGATGCTCGTTATCTCGATACTGTATGAGCGGAGCACACCGGTGGCGGCCCTGTCGGGGCTTGGGCTGTATACTATATGCACATTAGCAATAGTGAGAGGAGGTGGTATAGGAGTATGACAGACAAGCAGAAGTTCGACATGGTCAGGCAATACCTAATTAACCAGCTGGTTTCGGCAAGCACAGGCGAGGCACAGAGCATGATCATTGACACACTGTATCATATGCAGGCGCTGGATCGGGGTGAGGCCCCGGATGCCATGACAATGAGAACAAAGAAATAGGCCCCGTGCTGCAACACGAGAGCCTAAAGGAAATAATCATATGGCTATATTATAGACGGAATTGGAGGATTTGTAAAGATGGTAAAAATAACAATCGAGAAAGACAACGAGGTTACTGTAAAGCAGGGGGATCTGTCAGGTGGTTTTATCCTGACTGATATTGGTACAGGGTTTGATACCAGTATGCACTTAATAGGAAGCCTAAAAGCTGGTTGTTTGCCGCGGGTACTTGCTTCGTTTGTATTTCAAGCGTTGAACATGCAATACGAAGATGTCCTTGCTAGGGCAGGTGCAATAATCCAAGTGGGAGGGTATCTGGAAGAAATGACCCACGAGTTCGTTCTTGATAATAAGGATCAAGTCTTTAGCAGGCTGGACGACTTGATAGAGGGGATGTAGAGATGGACCGGGAACTTAGGACTCACTACCCAGTATCCGGTGAGCCGATGCAGGGGCCGTTCATCATCTTAACATGCGAATGCGGTTATAGTACATGGTCCTTGCATCGTAACCCAGTCCACTGTCCAAACTGCGGAGGATTTGCCTGGGACAACGAGCAGCTCAAGCGGGATCTGGAGCTGGCAGACCGGCTCTCCGAAGAGGCCGGAAAGAGGGTGTATCTGGATGTATAGTTATGACATTATAGATTGTCCTGATCGTGAGACATGGATCCGGGAGCGAGGGAAAGGGATCGGCGGGTCGGATGCTGCAGCGATTATCGGCCGGAACCCATACATAAGCAATACCGATCTGTGGGAGATAAAGACGGGCTGCCGGACGCCGGTAGACATATCCGACAAACCGTATGTGCAGTACGGGGTTCGGGCAGAGGAGCATATAAGGGCGCTGTTTGCCTTGGATTATCCGGAATATAGGATTGAGCATCACGACAACCGTATCCTGCGCAGTAAGCAATATCCGTTTCTGCAGGCATCTCTGGATGGCGAATTATTTGACCACGAAGGCCGCCGGGGAGTGCTGGAAATAAAGACCAGTAACATTATTACCGGCACCCAGCGCGAAAAGTGGAACGACCGCATACCGGACAATTACTACATACAAGTGCTGCATTATCTGCTTGTTACTGGTTATGACTTTGCGGTCCTCCGGGCGCACCTGATTAGCGTATGGGGAGCGGATGTCAGGACGCAGGTCAAGCATTACTTTATTGAGCAGACAGCCGTTAAGGATGATCTGGATTACTTGTTGCATGAGGAGATTAAGTTCTGGGGGTATGTAGAGGCAGGGCGGAAGCCACCTCTGGTGCTTCCGGCAATATAGGAGGGTATATTATGGCAGAAACAAAAATTTTTACTTGTGATATTTGCAAACAAAGCAAAAGCAAGGATGACCTGGCAAAGATTACGGTTAGCGCAGACGGCATCAGAATGAAGAACGTAGGATATGGTGGCATAAAAATCGACATCTGCCCGGATTGCCTAAGGAAAAAGGGCTTTGTGGTGGAGATCAAAAAAGAGCAGGAAGAGGTAGTGCTGGCACAGAATACAAAAAATCTGGAAGATAAAATTTTTGATATTTTGGATTACATGGGCGTTGCCTTTGTAGAGTAGGAGAATTATGCGCTATAGGAGATGCCGAAAACTTCACGGCCTGGAATGGCAAGGGATATGTTTGGCAGAACGATATGTGTGTCGGTTTTTCTCCATCGTTGTACACGATGAATATTGTCCGGTCTGTGGCAAGGCACGTAGTAAATATAACATTTGGAGAGGCAGAAAGAAGGAGGATGTATGGAATTAAGAATTATCAGCCCGTCCGATAACGGGTTTTTAAAAACAATCGAATGGAACCACGAGGACATAAAAGCCGAGGTTGCGGCTAAGATGCAGGAATACGCGGGCCTTGTTTACACGGAGGAATCAATCAAGACCGCAAAGGAAGACCGCGCGGCGCTGAACAAGTTTAAGGATGCCCTGGAGGACAAGCGAAAGGAGATTAAAAAACAGTGCCTGGCGCCCTATGAAGCATTTGAGCGCCAGATCAAAGAGATTATTACCCTGGTAGATAAACCGATCACCCTGATCGGGAGTCAGATCAAGGAGGTTGAGGATCAGAAGAAGCTGGAAAAGCAGAACCAGATCATGGAGTTTTATGAGAAAAATGTTGGTGCGCTGAAAGGCATTCTCCCTTTTAGCCGGGTGCTGCGACCGGAATACCTCAACGTTTCCCGGTACATGAAATCCATAAAAGAGGAAATTCAACAGCTTTTTGATCGGGTTAACGGCGACCTGGATACAATTGACCAGCTGCAGACCACACACGAACTGCAGGTCAAAGACGTCTACATAAGGACTCTTGATTTGTCCGAAGCGCTCCGGGAGAATGCCCGCCTGGAAGAGGTAGCCAGACGGATCGAAGAACGCCGGGCGCGTGCTGCATCGGATAGAGAGGCAGCAAAAAAGGCTGTAGAAGCAAAACCTTCTGGGACATCAGCTCCGGTACCGGCACAGCAGAAACCTTCCGCTCCGGTTGCAGAAGAGGAGCGCTACACGGTGGAATTCCGGGTTTCCGGAACAAAAGAACAAATTGACCTGCTGAAAGAATTTTTGAAAATCAACGGCATTAAGTACGGGCCGGTCGGAAAGGAGATTGCATAGATGGCAGTAGGAAACAGCCTGGCAAAGAGCCAGCAGAAAGTGGGTATGACGGCGTACCTCACGCAGGATGCCGTCAAGAATCAAATCAATAAAGTAGTGGGCGGGAAGAACGGTACCCGGTTTATTTCCAGTATTGTGTCAGCGGTGCAGACTACGCCGGCGCTCCAGGAATGCACAAATCAGAGCATTCTGTCAGCGGCGCTACTGGGGGAAGCTCTTAATCTTTCTCCTTCCCCGCAGCTGGGACAGTTCTATATGGTTCCGTTCAACAACAAGAACAAAGGGTGTAAAGAAGCGCAGTTTCAGCTCGGATACAAAGGTTACATACAACTTGCGATCCGTTCCGGTTACTATAAAAACCTAAATGTCCTGGCAATCAAAGAAGGAGAGCTTGTTCGATATGATCCTCTTAGCGAAGAAATCGAGGTAAATCTGATTGAAGATGATGTTCTCCGGGAGGAAGCTTCAACTATTGGATATTACGCCATGTTTGAATATAAAAACGGTTTCAGAAAGACTATGTACTGGTCTAAAAAGAAGATGCTTGTTCATGCGGATAAGTACTCACAGGCATTTCATGTTAATGCAGTGGAGAGTGATAATCCAAAATGGCAAAGGGTTTCTTTTGCAGACTATGAAGCAGGGAAATATCCGAAAAATGATGAGTGGAAGTATTCTTCCTTTTGGTATAAGGATTTTGACGGAATGGCGATCAAGACAATGCTGCGGCAACTCATAAGCAAATGGGGAATCATGAGCATTGAAATGCAACAAGCCTATGATGGCGATATGGCAGTAATTAACGAGGACGGAACCGCTGAATATGTAGACAATGATCCGGATAATACCGTAGATGCGGAAGCAACAGTCACGGAGGCAGATGAGGAACCACAACGAGATCAAACAGTCGAAGCAGAGACAGAAGAATCTGTCCAGCAGTCATTTTTTAACTGATGTGTCCGGTATGTCACGATACTGAGAACATAAATCAACACGCCCCTGGCCAGGGCAGAAAGGAGCAACATGGGAAAAATAAACTTGGAAACATTTTGTGGAGGAGCATTGGCAGAGCAGTTTAACCGTGTTCTGCAGGAGATCACCCGGAACGTCCACGATCCGAACACGGGTGCGAAAAAGGCCCGTAAGCTTAATCTTACGATCACCTTTAAACCGAACGAGGACCGCACACTTGTTAAAACGGAGATCTCCGCAAAGGCCTCACTCGTGCCGGCTGACTCGATCAAGACGACGGTGGTGATGGGGAAGGATATCAGAACCGGTGCCGTAGAAATTACGGAGTACGACAAGCAGATTAAAGGACAGCTCACCGTTGACCAGGAAGGCAGGACTTTTGATCCGACCACAGGGGAAATTGTAAACCAGGCAGTACCGGCGTCGGCAGCTGAGCCGAGAATTGTACGTCCGCTGAAAGCAGCGGCGGCAGAATAAGGAGGAAACATGGATAACATCAAAGAAGCATTGCATTATCTGGTAGGACTTGGAGAAGATATGTCCGCCACGGAGGTACTTGATATTTGCGGGCATACATACGCAAATAAGAGTCTTAAGCGGTATGACGAGATCCCGAAGGCATCTGCAATTAAGGCAGCTACATTGACAGCAATGGTGGACTATATCGCCTATAAGGCGATTGAGTTTCCGAGCGATATGATTTTGTATGTAGAGAGTCCAACGGAAGTGACTTTAATGTCTGGTTTGGATACAGAGCGTAGAAGAGAGTATCTTTTCACGTGTGATGCCAATGTATCCGAGTTCCGGTTTGACAGCTGGTACGATCAGGAACGCTTCGTTATCGAGCTGCAGGCCAATTTCCAGAGCAATTCCGATCTGCAGGCAATTTTGCAGGTAGCGGGTAATGTCGAGGCGAAAACGACGGCCAATTATGGAGACGATGGCATTTCCCAAAAGACCACCATCAAAACCGGCATTGCTGCCCTGGAGGATGTAATTGTTCCAAATCCCTGCATCCTCATTCCTTACCGGACCTTCCAGGAAGTAGGGCAGCCTGCCAGTAAGTTTGTATTCCGCATCAAGGACGGCGGCCGCCCAGAGTTTAAACTCATTGAAGCCGAGAACAAGCTATGGCGTAATGAGGCAATCGCCAACATTAAGGGGTATTTTTATACTGCTCTTAGTGTAATGGATAAAGAAATTGCTGAAAAGATTACCGTGATCGGATAAGCCTATGGAAGTACGTTTTGTGATCCCTGGCCCTCCACAGGGGAAGGCCAGGGCCAGAACGGTCCATAACCGCAGGACCGGTTATACGCAGTCATTTACACCGGCTCAAACAGTGCTGTACGAAAATCTGATTAAGACTATGTACTGGGAAAACAGCCGGCAGATGTGGAATAATGAAGAGGCGTTAAAAGTCAGTATATCCGCCGTATACGAGCCGCCAAAGAGTACAAGTAAGAGGAACCGGGAGCGGATGCTTAACGGCGAAATACGGCCGACAAAGAAGCCAGATGCAGATAATATTGCAAAGGTTGTACTGGATGCCCTTAATGGGGTAGCTTATAAGGACGATACCCAGGTGGTTCATCTGGACGTAATTAAAATGTATGGAGAGAGTGCCTATGTAGAGGTAACGATCAGGCCGTACAGTTAGGGGGAAAATGGCGAGACCGAAAAAGAGCGGTATTGAATACTTCCCTTTTGACGTCGGGTTTTTCCGGGATAAAAAAGTAAAGCTCATCAAGGGTGAGTTTGGTGCAAAAGGTTTATTGGTCCTGCTGCATATCATGTGCTCGATCTATGAGGACGAAGGTTATTATAAGAGTTGGGACGCTGATGACTGCTACCTTATGTCGGATGATGTTGGATGTGGTTGCACGTCCCAACTGATAGGAGAGGTTGTAGAGGGGTGTGTCAGACGTGGTTTATTTGATGAGACCGTATTTGACATGTTTAGTATACTGACCTCCCGCGGAATACAGAGACGGTATCTTAGAGGCGTAGAAACGAGGGATTCCATCGAAATTATACAAGAATACTGGTTGCTGGATAATTCCGATAAAAAGGACGTTCCAACAGGTATTCTTAATAAAATTACCTTTCGTTCTCAATTACCGGAAAGAAACGGCGTTAATTTGGAAAGAAATGAAATTGATTGTAAAATTTATTCGCAAAGTAAAGTAAAGGATAGTAAAGAAAAGGATAGTAGAGCAAAGGAAAGGAAAGAAGAACATAGTGCTGCGTCGGGCAAGGCCGCCGCTCCCGCCGGTCAGAAACACCGGTATGGCGAATACTCTCATGTTCTTCTTACGGATCCCCAGCGTGATAAGCTTTTTGCTGATTATGGGGAGTTAGAAACCCTTAAGGCCATCACCTATCTTGATGAATATATCCAGATGAAGGGGTACAAGGCAAAGGACCATAATTTGGCTATAAGAAGGTGGGTATTTAAAGCCCTGGAAGAAGAGCGGCAGCGAAATGAGCGAATACAGCCGCGACAAAACAAAAGCCTTGAACAGGCTGTGAATGTAGGAAAGGAGTGGTTAGATGCAAGACGAAGAGCTGCTGAAGCTACTGGCAGGGATTAAAACTATATGGCCTACATTTACAGCAATGAATAGCGAACAAGGAATAGAGATTTGGTCTAAGATGTTGGGTGACTTAGATTATATGACTTGTGAAAATGCCATATTAGAGCTTGCTTCTACATTGAAATTTGCCCCCGCTATTTCGGAGATTAGGGAAAAGGCTGCTCAGATGTTATACCCCCCGATTATTGACTGGGGAGAAGCCTGGGGAAGTGTTTTAAATTCGATCCGGCGGTACGGATCTTACCGGGAAGTCGAAGCAATGGAATCCCTGGATGAATTGACCAGAACTTGTGTACAGCGACTGGGATATCAAAATCTTTGTATGTCGGAGAATCAGGAGACCGACCGGGCAAACTTTAGAATGATCTATAACCAGCTGACTGATCGGCAGGCAAATGAAAACCGGATTCCAATAGCTATCCGGGAAGAACGAAATCGGATACAGGCGAAGGCCATGGCATTATTGAAGATGGAGGATAAGCAGGATGTGTGTGGAGAATACCCAAATCAAAGAGACAGCAGCGTGGTGGATTAATACCAGTTACGAGGATGCAAAAATAAGCATCGCAACCAGCAAGGCGACGATAGAGCGGGAGTACATAGCCATCGGCTTCTATCTGCGCCATATCCGGGACAACGCCATGTATCAGGAGGACGGATACCAGACAGTAGAAGATATGGCAAAGGAACAGTTTGGCATGGGGGCATCCGCAGTGTCCCGGGCAATTAACGTCAATAAGGAATTTTCCCGCGAAGGATATAGCCCGCTGCTTGCGGACGATTACAAGGGATACAGTAAGTCATTGCTGATTGAGATGTTGACAATGGAGCCGGAGGAACGCCAGCTGGTCACGCCGGATATGACGGTCAAAGAGGTACGGGAGATCAAAGCGGATCTCCGGGAGCCAGAACCGGAGGAACCGGCGGAACATGAAATTGAATTTTACTATGTAGAGAATTCGGAACCAGAGATTACGCCGGCACCTGGTCCTATCCGCATGGAATTTGAGGTCGGGGAAGTACTGCCGGATGCAGAAACGCAGCAGACAGAGCCGGAGGAAGTTGCGACGTCGCAAGAATCGGAGCAGTGGGAAGAACTACCCTGCGATACCTGCGGATATGATGAAAAGGGATATTGCAATGCCCCAGAATCACCAGAGGAATTCTGCACTATGGGGAATATGTGGGTACCAAAGGATGCTCCAGAAACTGGATCGAAAGAAGTAGAGCCGGACTTGCCGGTACTGCCGATCTTAAAAAATAATGACCAGAGAAAAGAATTTATTGACACATACGAAAAATGGCCGCTCTGGATCGAGACAGAGGAAACAGAGGAACGATATTACCGGTATGACTTGGAAGATGGGAACAGTTTTGTTGTTAGGGTTTATTTTACAAGTTTGTTTGATTATCAGGCAATAAGTAAATCATACGAAGATCGATTTCATGACGGCTGGGGTAAGGAGGAATATTATCTGCTGCGCGAGGGAAGGCACTTCAAAGAATGTGAAACCAATAAAAGTGCAATGATCGACCACCTGAAGGACTTGCAGCGGAAAAACAAGGAGGCGCAAAGTTCAGGGCAATTAAGGAGGAGACAGAATGAAAAATAAACTTACCGATTTGAATAATCATTTATTTGCACAGTTGGAGAGACTTGGAGACGAGGATCTTAGCGGGGAAAAGCTAAACGAAGAATTAAACCGGGCAAAGGCCATTACCGCTGTGGCTTCCCAGGTGATTGCAAATGGCAATCTTGCACTAAAAGCGGAGGTAGCAAAAAGCGATTACCTAAGCGCAGCGTCATTCAAGCCCCCAGAGATGCTTGAGGGATAAGGCATGCACAAGTATACGGAGGAACAGAAGGCGTTTATAAAGGCGAATGTCTCCGGCCGCAGCCGGAAGGAATTAACAGACCTATTTAACGGGTATTTCGGTTTATGCCTTGGCTGTAACCAGATAACAGCTTTTATCAAAAACAACAAGTTAAAGACAGGTAACGATGGGCGTTTTAAGCCAGGGCATGTACCGGCAAACAAAGGGAAACATATAGGCGGCTGGGAACCCACCCAGTTTGAGAAAGGCCATAGGCCATGGAACTATAAGCCAGTTGGGACGGAACGGGTTAATGGGGAGGGGTATATCGATGTTAAAATTGCTGATCCCAAAAAGTGGAAGACAAAGCACCTGATTATCTGGGAAGGCGTAAACGGGTCTGTGCCAAAGGGGCATGTAGTAATTTTTGCAGATGGGAACAAGCGTAATTTTGATATTGGTAATTTAGTTCTTGTATCCCGGAAGGAATTGGCAGTCATGAATAAGCATGGGTTGATACAAGATGATGCGGATCTCACGAAAACCGGGATCGCTATTGCTGATATTCATCTAAAGATGGGCGAACGAAAGCGTAAATATAGCAGCAAAAGAAATTTGCAGTGCTGATGAAGCGAGGGAGCGTATAAGGTACGAGGATCAGGAAGCATAAAACATAAAAAGAAAGGGGACCGGAGCGGTGGCCACCGTAACAGGATATCCTGGCTCCTTTCAAAAAAATATGAGTACAGTATACACATTTAAAGAGGTTATGGCGGAGCAGAAGAAGCCGCTGGATTACAAGATAGGCAAGGCAGTAGAAGCAATCAGACAAGGATTTAAATTATCCAAAAGTGCAGTTAGTGTTGCATTCAGCGGCGGAAAGGATTCGACTGTTTTATGGCATTTGATCAGGACTTATTTCCCAGATGCTAAGTACCATGTAATTTTTGGGAATACAACAGTTGAATTTCCGGAAAGTTTGAAGTTTGCTAAAAGGTTGGGAGCAGAATGGGGCGATGAAAATGTACAATTTCACGAGGTCCTTCCCGATAGATTGGCAGAAGACGGATTAAAGTATGAAGCACAAAAGGAAGTTCTGGAGTGGCTGATCAGCGAAGGACAAATTCATGAAGTCCTGAAAGCTGATGGAAAACTAAAATCAACCTTGTCACTGGAGAAGAAAGCAACGCCGGACATGTGGGAAGATTTTAAGTCCAGAGGGCTTGTCTGGAAAAAAGGTACAATGAAATCTTTTAACTGGTGCGTGGATCAGTATGGATATCCGATTTTGGGGAAGGCTGCATCGAAATTAACTGCAAGAAGGATAAATATTGATTGCTTTCTAAAATTTTCAAATTCAGAATCGGAGAAGTTGGAGACACTGGAGTATTACGACCAATTCGCCAGGTAAAGACGTCTAATCATTGCTGTTCGATCTTGAAGAAAGAACCATCAGAAAAGAAGCAGGCAGAGCTTGGTGTGGATGTGATCATGAAGGGGCTCATGGCGGCAGAAAGTCATAGCCGGTTGCTTTCATTTGCCACGAGGGGCTACATATTCGCGAGCCACAGGCCGCATGCCCCGGAGTTTTATCACGTATCTCCCCTTGGAATCTGGCAGGATGAAGATATCTGGGAGTACATACGCAAATACGACGTCCCGTACGCCCCACTGTATGATATCACCTATACCAATAGCAAAGGTAAAATTTGTAACATTAAGCGTAACGGGTGCGTCGGGTGTTGCACGGACATTGCGTTTAAGGATAATCACATGTCAGTACTTCGGCAGACCCATCCGGAGCGCTGGGAGCAGCAAATGAGGTCAGGGCTAGGAGAGCAGCTTATGAACCTGCAAAAATACAAGGGCAATGGACGGGTGAATTATTTGAATGTAGCAAAAAATATCGAAAGTGTGATAGATACCAGACCTTGCGCTTTTGATGATATTGGGGATCGCATTATTTCCGACGGTATGACCCAAAGCGATTATGACAGCGAGGAGGGAAGCGTACATGAGGTTATATGAATACAGAATTAACATAAAAGACACTCTTATATGCAGTGAGCATGACGGATATGAAGAGAAAGCAAAGACTTATTACAGGGAAAAGGGATATCCGGCAAGGGTGTATAAAGATTCGATAGGCAATGTAAGTAGTGACTTTCTGAGACCTAAATTATGGTTACTTGAGCGAGATGATAAACGAGCAAAGAAGCTAATTGCAGACTATTATAGTAGCCTAGTTGAGAAAACGAAGAGTGACTGTGAAGACAGGTGTTTAAAATACACTCGTATAATTAGGAATGTGGGTAATTCACTAAACTGAAATTACATAATGAAGTTAGGGTTATAAGAATCAATCGAACTTTGACAATTGAATATTGATAGTTGGAATTAATTGGGGTATAATTTCAATGTTACGCCTAAGGAGAATCATATGGATCATAAAAAAGATGCTGAACTCATGATTGAAGAAAATATTGAAATTATACGAGAAAAGTTAATTGAAAAAGGAATAATGTTTTATGATGGTTTCGGTTATGCTGTTTCTCCATGCGTAGCCAGACTTATGCCCGAAATAATAGAGCGAAGATTCGGGCTAGATGAGGACACCGTATATGCGCTGGAATTTGATACTGGAAACGGGTTTGAAGGAATCTTCTTTTTAAAAAGTTTGGATCTTAGCATAAGCTTTATAAAGGAGCTTACAATTCAGCACTATACAAGAAAGTAGACTACAGCCAACTATCAATATTCGGTAGTTGGTTTTTTGTTGTAGAAAAGAGGAGGGAGAGTCCGTTGGATAAGTCGGTACTTAAAAGATATTGTGCGGCGCAAGGAAGAATCAAACATCTGAACAAGCGCATTAGGGAGATTAGAAGCAAGATAGAGCGCATGGAGACAAGCGGTGAGTGGGTAGTTGATTCGGTGAAGGGTACCCGAAGAGACGGTACTTATGGCAGCATCCGGATTGAAGGATTCCCCAGCCAGGAATACGAGGACGCGAGGGAGCTGCTGATATCCAGGAAGACGGTTTTAGAGGCAGAGGAGAAAAAGTTGCTCCGCCTGGCGAATGACGTAGAGGAGTATATCAGTACAGTGGACGATCCGGAGATGAAAACAATCCTCACGTTGTACTACTTGGAGGGGAGAACTTGGCAAAGAGTGGCCAACGCCATGAATACCGGGTACGGGCGAAGGGGTAAATCATATACAAGTGATAGCTGCAGAATGGCGCTTGATAGATTTATTAAAAAAATTTGATACTTGTTCGTTTTGTTCGGTTTACCTGTGGTAGTATAGTATTGGTGATAGGTTTAAAGATCACCCAGTATCCTCCCCGAACATACAGAGCGCCTTGCAGATGCAGGGCGTTTTGTGTTGCAACATAGTATATATTGGGATATAATGAAAGAAAAAATGTAGGAGGATATATATGGACTTAAAATTAATGTTATGGATTAGAAACATCGCGAAAAAACTTTGTGAAGGCTCAGATGAAGTTGAGAATTTGGTATTGACCTTAGAGGGCGATATCTTGAAGGCACAGAGGCTAGATTTTAGTACAGATATTGTATTAAGTGAGATATATGATGCGGTGATAAAAGAAAATATTCATCCCGATAGTATACGCGAATATATAATAGCCAAGTTAGGCAAAAACTTATGCGCTAATGCTCTAGAAAGTGGAACTAGCAATCTGGCTGATATATTTAAGCAGATATAGAATTAAGAAATAATTCATAAGAGGTAGCTAAGTGCTATCTCTTTTCCTATACCCAAAACGAAACGAATGAGAGGTGGTGAGTCGGATGGCAAAAGGAAAATACGAATATTGGTTAACGTCTGATGGCTTACTGAAGCTTGAAGCCTGGGCGAGAGATGGTTTGACGGATGAACAGATATCTTGCAACATTGGCATTGCGGCCAAAACTCTTTATGAGTGGAAAAAGCAGTATAGTAAGATTTGTGAGGCCCTAAAAAGGGGCAAAGAAGTTATAGACATAGAGGTTGAGAATGCGTTGCTTAACAATGCGCTGGGATATGATTATGAGGATCAGGTTGTTTCTGTCAAGAAGGTAGTAGAATATGAAAATGGAAAGAGGGTAAAAGAAATCAGTGAGCCTGTTATTGTCACTCTCAGAAAGCATAAGCCGGCAGAGACTACTGCACAAATATTCTGGCTGAAGAACCGGAAACCGGATAAATGGAGGGATAAGCAGGATGTGGAAGTATCCGGCAGCATGAAAATGCAAATGAGCCTGCTTGACGATATGATACAGCAAATGCGGGGTGATCCGCACGAATAACCGAATGATTCTATCCGAGAAGTACAAAGCCTTCCTGCGCTGCAATGCGCCGGTTGAATTCCTGGAAGGTACAACCGCTGCCGGAAAGACCACGGTCGGGCTCTTTAAGTTTATGCTTAAAGTGGCCGATAGCCCGAAGAAGATGCACATAGTGGCTGCTGATGACACAGGAGCGGCTGAGAAGAATATAATCAATAAAGATCTGGGAATATTGGACGACTTTGGGGTCCTGACACAGTACAATGGCAATGGTAGCAAAGAATATAAAATGCCTCACATTATACTTAAAACCTCTCAGGGAAGTAAGATCATTTTTGTTGTTGGATATGGCAACAAAAAGAAATGGCAGGATGCCTTGGGCGGCCAATATGGATGCTTGTATATCGACGAAATAAACACAGCGGATATAGATTTTGTCCGTGAGGCTGCCATGCGGTCGGACTACCTCATTGGGACGCTAAATCCGGATGATCCGTCGCTGCCGATCTACAAAGAGTACGTCAACTGTTCACGCCCCCTCCCCGAATGGGAAGAGGAGACACCAAAAGAAATACGCGACGAATTAAAAGAAGAACCGAAGCCCGGCTGGGTACATTGGTTCTTCTCTTTTGTTCACAATCCTGCTTTGCCTAAAGAAGAGTTGGACCGCATCATGACCAACACCCCGAAGGGGACCAAGATCTGGAAAAATAAGATCCAGGGGCTGCGCGGTAAGGCAACCGGTCTGATATTCCCGAACTTTGACCGTAAGCAGCATGTTGTATCCTCTGCGTGGGTGAAACAGCAGATTAAGATAGGCAAGATTAAGTTCCGCAAGTTTAGCGCGGCGCTGGATACGGCCTATTCCTCCAAAAGCCCCGATACCTTTGCCATGATCTTCCAGGGCATTACAGAGGACCGGCGGCTGATTACATTGGCGGAGAGAGTGTATAACAATGCGGATTTGACTATCCCGTTAGCGCCCTCTGACATGGCCGTTAAGTTCATAGAATTCTTGGATCGCTGTCAAAAAGAGTGGGGGCTTGCAAAAAATGTATTTGTGGATAGCGCGGATCAGGCCACGATCACGGAACTGCGCAAGTATAAGCGCCTTAAAGGGTGCATCTACAATATCAACGAGGCTTACAAGGCTCTGGAGATTATCGACCGCATAAAACTGCAGCTTGGCTGGATACAGCAGGGCTGTTATCTTGTTGTAGAGGATTGCGTAGAGCATTTGGGCGAAATAGACCGCTACAGCTGGATGGAGGACAAGGATAAGCCGGAGGACCGCAATGATCACACGATTAACGCCAATCAGTACAGTTGGATACCTTACCGGCAGCTGATAGGATTTGAGGAGGAGAAATGAAGATAATGGACAAAGTTAAGAAAGGGATTAGAAGCTGGCTGCAGATTCAGCCAGTCAGTCCATACAACGTGCAAATAAATGAGCTGGTCGATTTTGAGTTGAATGCTATCCGTAACCGTATCTGGTACCGCGGGGATGGAAATGAGTTAGAGCAGATGTACAGCCAGATGCAGGAGTCTGCGGATCGGTTTAAGTTTTGGGCCAGCCGCTGCACTCCAGGGATGGAAATGCGGAAGATCCACACGGGCCTGCCCGGGCTGATCGTCCGCATCTTGACGTCAATCGTGATGGAAGACATGAACGATATTAAAATAGGGGATGCAAAACAGGCTGACGTCTGGGCGGAGATCGAAAAGGAAAACAAGTTCCGCCAGGGCCTGGAGAAGGTTATCAAAGAACTGCTTTATGTCGGAGACGGAGCCTATAAGGTCACGATTGACACAGAGATCAGCCAATATCCGATCCTGGAATGGTATCCTGGCGAATGTATCGAGATCGTACACCGCCGCGGGCGGCTGCACGAGGTGATTTTCAAAACGCCATACGATTACGAGATGCAGCGATACGTCCTGCACGAGCATTATGGCTTCGGCTACATCTGCAACAAACTCTACAAAGGCGACAAACTGATGGATTATAAAACCTTCCCGCCACTGTCAGGCCTGCAGGATGTTGTTTTTGATAAGTCCGTAATTTTAGCCGTGCCGGTGAAAGTATTTGAGAGTGCGAAGTGGGACGGACGCGGCGGAAGTATCTATGACGGAAAACTCGATAACTTCGACGCTCTCGACGAAGCCTGGTCCCAGTGGATGGATGCACTCCGGGCAGGCCGGGCAAAGACTTATATACCAGATAGCCTTATTCCCCGGAATCCGGAAACCGGGGAGATTACTCCGCCCAATCCATTTGATAACCGGTATATCGCAACCGATACCAATATGACCGAAAAAGCCGACAATAAAATAGACACAGAGCAGCCGACGATTCCGCATGAGAGCTACCTGTCTTCCTATTGCACGGCTCTTGATCTGTGCCTGCAGGGAGTTATAAGCCCGTCCACACTCGGGATAGATGTAAAGAAGCTTGACAATGCGGAAGCGCAGAGGGAGAAGGAAAAGGCTACACTGTACACCCGGAACGCGATTGTGGAGGCACTGCAGGAGTGTCTGCCCGGTGTGGTCAAGGCTGGTATAAACGCCTACAATATCCTTAACAAACGGCCTGTGACGGATGTCAATGCAGAGGTTCCATTTGGAGAATATGCAAACCCGTCCTTTGAGAGCCAAGTGGAGACCTTGTCAAAAGCCCGCCCCGGGTCCCCGATTTTGAGCATAGAGGCACAGGTGGAAGAAATGTGGGGAGATACCCAGGATCAGGCATGGAAGGAGGAGGAAGTAAAACGCCTAAAAGTGGAAATGGGAATTGAAGTCGTAGACGAGAACAGCGTGGCCGGTATTGATGGATTGGAAGGTGTAGCAGATGGACCAGGAACAGCGGCAGGATCAGCAAGAGTATGACGCCTATGATCTTCGCCGAATCTTTGACCAGATGGAGATGGATCTTATTACTTCCATGCGTAAGACACTGGCCCATCATAAGCGCGAAGAGGAAAAAGAGGGATTCTCATGGGAGCAGTGGCAGAAAGCCAAGCTTCGCGACCTTAAGCAATTTCGGCAAAATTGTAAGGAGATAGTAGGGAGCCGAAGTAAGGAGATCGAAAAGACCATTGATTCCGCCCTGCAAGGCAGCTACAAAAAGGGTGTATCGATGTTTTCACGAGCCCTGCAAAAGGCAAAGGGGTTTTTCTCACGCGGCAAGCTGTCTCTGCCTAAATCGCTCACGGGGATAAGCCAGGAAGCAGAGCCGCCGGCGGAAACAAACTTCTTTGTTAGTAATGACCAAAAACTCCAGACCCTGGCAGAAATTGTGAAAAACGACATGCAGACCGCCCAGAACGCCGCCATGCGCAGGGTAAATGATATATACCGGCAAACAATTTTTAAAGCCGAGATACACATGAGCGCCGGAGCGAAGACGCTGCAGCAGGCTGTAGACATGGCGGTCAAAGAGTTTCTGCAAAACGGGATTGACTGTATCGAATATAAGGACGGCAAGCGGGTCAATATTGGTTCTTATGCCGAAATGGCGCTGCGTACAGCTTCCCACCGGGCATACCTTATGGGAGAGGGGAAGAAGCGGCAAGAATGGGGTATACATACCGTATTTGTCTCGGCTCATGCCAACACCTGCGAGAAATGCGCCCCCTGGCAGGGGAAAGTATTAGTGGATGATGTGTTTTCTGGCGGAACCAAAGAGGAGGCTGACAGATTAGGGGTGCCACTCCTGTCCGAGGCTATTAGTACCGGTCTGCTACACCCTAATTGCCGGCATACGCTTGCGACATACTTTCCGGGTGTCACAGTTCTGCCAACAATACCAGACGAAAAAGCGGCCGTTGAATTATATAAGCAAGAAAGGATTCAACGCGACTTAGAGAGAAGGATCCGCAAGGCGAAAAGGATTATTGCATCCACCACAGATCCGGAGGAATTGCAGAAAGCCAATGACGCCTTAAAGGATTTGCAATGGAAACTTCAGCAGCATCTGAAGGAAAATCCTCAGCTCCGAAGGGATCCGCGAAGGGAGCAGGACTATACAGGGAGCGGATACAGTAGGATCGAGGAAATCGGTGCGAGGTCACCTTTAATTTACTCCAACACGCCGGTGTATTACGATAGTACTAAGGATTATTCGCTGCGCCTGGAGGGGAGGAGTGAGGAAGTCAATCAAGGTCTTTCTTCAGCCATTGAGGATGTGACGAGGAAAGGCAATGCGGACAGGTGCGAACACATGTATTTAGTAGACCTAAAAACGGGCAAACTGGTACATTATGAAACCAATGGCGAGCCGGACAGTGTAGGATTTGATTTCTGGGGTGTGGCAGAAAAGAATCCAGGTAAAGAATTTGCGTTTGTGCATAACCACAATATTGTCAGTTCGCTGTCGCTGACAGACCTTGAGACGGTTATTACAACCCCCAATATTACTATGCAGATCGCGGTACAGAATAACGGTGTAATTTATTTAGCTGAGCGTACAGAGGATGCCCTGCGGGGAGGGTATGATCCGGACCTACTGTTTGAAAAAGAACTAAAGGCATTGAACGAGCAGCTGAAAAATGGTATAATTACCCCTGCGGAGAGAACGATACAGCGAGAAGAGATTCTTGTAGACAGCATGTTGCGGAAATTCTTCAAGAAAGGAGTGCAGGTCTTTGACAGAACAAAATAAAAGCTGGGCCCCTCACTCTGTGCGGGAGGTGCCGTTTTGGCGAGACGGCATGAGTCCGGAGGAATACGAAGTGGAGCGCCGCTATTATTATGATAACTATGATTTAGTGAAACAGCGGAAGTACGTGCCACTTTGGAAACAAAACACATAATACCATCGGTCAGGAATGATGACTGGTGGTATTTTTATGCTCCAATCACGACAAGAGGATAAAAGGTGCGTGCATGGTGAGACACACCGAAAACAGGATGATTAAAGAGAGCCACTCTCAAAACTTGAAAGGAGACATTAACAATGGCAGAGACAAACACAACGCAAGGGACACTAACTCCGCAGACACCGCCGCCACAGCAGACGCAAGCGCCGGCGGCGGTACAGGAGCAGACCGTACCCGCGGCACAGACTCCACAGATCGATTATGACAAGATCTCACAAATCCTGGAAGGGCGCCTTGGATCCGCGGAAGACGCGACATTGAAAGGGTATTTTAAGCAGCAGGGCATGAGCAAAGAAGAGATGGAACAGGCGATCAGTCAGTTTAAGGCGCAGAAAGCCGCGCAGCAGCCGGATGTAAGTGCTATCCAGCAACAGCTGACACAGGCGCAGGCGATTGCTCAAAAAGCCGAAATTGAGAAGCAGGCAACCCTGGAGGCATTAGAGCTCGGGGTTGACGTCAAAACACTTCCTTACCTCCTTAAGATGGCAGACTTAACTGGCGCAGTAGGGAACGACGGTAAAATCAATCCGGAGGCGCTAAAGACAGCTTTAAGCAAGGTGTTGGAGGATGTGCCGGCCTTAAAGCCTGCGCAGGAACAGAACCAGGGCTTCCAGCAGATCGGAGCCGCGGGGAAGCAGCAGCAACAAACCGATGAGGATGCGCTGAAAAGGGCATTCGGCTTATAAGAAGAAAGGTGGTATATAAATGCCAGTATATGATTATGCAGAGAATTTTACCAATTTACTGCAGCAGAAATATGTGAAAGAGTTATGTTCGGATGAATTGACAAAAAGCAACGCGGGAGTGATGTTTATTAATGCGCAGACAATTAAACTGCCGCGAATGTCCTTGTCCGGGTATAAGGACCATGTGAGAACCCCCGGCTTTAACAGCGGAACCATGAGTAATGACTGGGAACCCAAGAAATTAGAACATGATCGAGATATTGAATTCTTCGTGGATCCTATGGATATTGATGAGACTAACTTGACCTTGTCAGTGGCCAATATCCAGAATACCTTCGAGACGGAGCAGGCAATCCCGGAAAAAGATTCCTACCGATTTTCCAAATTGCACAGTGAATTCGGAGCCTATGGCGGAACTCCCATGACCTCCACCCTGGACGAGCAGACAATTCTGGAAGTATTTGACGAAATGATGGCAAAGATGGACGAAGCAGCCGTCCCGGAAGAAGGAAGGCTGTTCTATGCCACGCCGGCGGTAAGAAAGATACTAAAAGCCGCAGAAGGAATTCAGCGGAACATCACTGTGAATACCGCTAATGGTATCAACCGCGTTGTACATTCTCTGGACGACGTAAAGATTAAATCCGTTCCGTCTGCCAGAATGAAAACCAAATATGATTTCACGGATGGGTGTGTCGCTGACGCAACCGCAAAACAGATCAACTTCATCATTATGCATCCGTCGGCAGTGGTGTGCAGGGATAAATATTCTTACATCAAACTGTTTACTCCCGGCACCGATTCCCGGACCGCAGACGGCTATCTGTACCAGAACCGAAATTATGGCGACCTTTTCCTTCTGGAAAAGAAAATTGACGGCGTAGGCATGCACGTCCAGGCATAAGGAGGGGAAATATCGAATGAAAGCAGTAAAAGGAAATAAGGTTTACACTATTGACGAAACGAGCAAGGCCCGTTATGTGAATGACGGTTTTGACGTTCAGAATGACAGCGGGGAAATTATTACTTACGGCAAGGGGAAAACCGTGCCTTACGAGCAATACGCAGCCCTCAAGAAGGAACTGGAAGAAATCAAGACTGCAGAGAAGGAGGCCACAGAGGAGACCACAGAGGAGAAGACCGGCGGGAACACCAAGAAGCCAGATAAGGCAGCCAAAGAGGAGGGATCTCTGAAGGGCGGTGAGTGATATGCGCTATGAGGATTATGCTACACCGGAGGAGTTCGGTGAGGAATGCCCTGGTTGCGATATCGCAACAGAAGAACTGCCGGCTGTCCTGAAAAAAGCGTCCAGACATATTGACTCCCTGACCTACAATCGAATTGTAGGCCGGGGATTTTCCAATTTGACCGTTTTTCAACAGGACATTATCCGGGAGGTGGTTTGCCAGCAGGCACAGTTTGAGTATGACAATGCGGAAGTGATTGACTCGGTGCTGTCTTCTTACAGCATTAACGGCGTGTCCATGCAGTTCGGATCCGCATGGAATGTGTTTGCCGGCAAGGGTATCGCCATGCGGCGGGACGTATACCAGCTGCTCTGCCAGACGGGCCTGTGCTGCGGATTGGCGGTGAGATAATGAAATATCCAAAACTGGTCTTGCCGCAGTATTGCCGGACACCTATAAAGGTTACGATCTACGAGGAGGGACTTTCCGAGGACGGCGGGCCTAAAATTGCCTTTGAGGCGGATGATCTAAAATGTAATTACCAAGACACCGCAAAGACGATCTTCACAGAAGACGGAAAGAAGATCCAGCTATCTGGTCAGGCTATTTTCTGTGTTGATTTTTGTCCGGAAATAGAAACCATTACCGGAGGAGTAGCAAGAATACACGGGGAGGACCGGAAGATTCACAAAGGATTAAAGGCACGGAATCCTGATGGTTCCGTGAACTATGTACGGTTGGGTCTGATGTGATGAGAGTAAAGGTACGAATTACGTTAAATCCAGCCAAAATTTTGGAGCTGCAGAGGGCCGTGGAGACATCCCGGGAGCAGGCAGCAGAGGCGATCAAGTCAGATATTATATCGTCTGCGGTGGTGCCAAAGGAAGAGGGGGAGTTGGAAAGATCTATAGCCGTAATCCGATCCGGCAGCCGGTTTCGGATTGTTTTCAATACGCCTTACGCCCGGCGTTTGTACTGGCACCCGGAATACAATTTCCGAAGGGACAAAAACCCGAACGCGCAGGGCTTGTGGATGCAGGAATATATAGACGGCAGTAAAAAGGATTTGTACCGGAAGCTATTCGTGCACTTCCTTAAGCAGAATGCAGGGGGGCTGATCAAGTGACACTGGCAGACGTAAGAGACTTTCTAAAGAGTAAAATCCAGTGCGAAAACTGGTATGCAGGGAAGAGGGATCCTACCAAGGAACAGAGCATTACAATTTTCCCAACCCAGGGGCCGGCACCGGTAATCCCCGTTGGTGGTTTGGAGCGCAAGAGCTGGGAGATGAAGGCTGTTTCCGTGCTGGTCCACTGGGGGAAGTACGCCACTCCTGCTGAAGAAAAGGCGCAAGAGGTTTATAACCTGTTATTTGGTCAAACGGCTGCCATTAGGGGCAAGCGGGTAGCTTTTTTCGATATGCGGACCAGTGAGCCGGTTGGTATGGGTACCGATGATGGCGGTATCTTCGAGTATGTAATTAATTTTGTTATCTACTACAACAAGTAGAGAAAGTGAGGTAAAGTATGACACCTTTAGGCGTTTTTCCCGTGTATGAACTAAAGTTTAAAATTGGCATAAAAGGAGTATCCAGTGCCGCGGCCGATATGGTAGAGATCGCCGATATGGAAAGCTTTGGCTTCTCCATTGATGGTAACGTGGAAAGCTGGACTCCGATGAGTACAGACGGGTGGCAGCGCTCCCTGATGACGGGTAAGTCTTTCAGCTTTGACGTGAAGGGTAAAAGGAACGTCGGCGATCCGGGCAATGACTATGTAGCCAATACGGCATACAAGGACGGTCTGGACTGCAGCACAAAGGGGGCTATTGAGTTCCCGGATGGCGCGACATTGGCCTTTGACTGTGTACTGAATGTAACCAATGTCGGGGGCGGTGAGTCCACCGGCGTCGCTCCCCTGGAGTTTACTATCCAGGGAGACGGAAAACCGACGTATACGGCAGCAACATAATAATTTTAGCCGGAGAGGGAATTTTCCCTCTCCTTTTGAAAGGAGCCTAAGCATGGCAAAGTTTTACGATATAGCAGAGAGGATGCAGGTCGGACGCCAGAAACCAGAAGTGAAGCTGAACGATGAGCATGTCTATAAGATCAATACAAGTAAGAGCGCGGTGTTGTATATCCAGGGGATCTATGATGACAAGAGCAAAGATGACATTGCGAAGCTGGATGAAGTTATCAAAGTCGCCTTGGGTAAAGAGGCGGCTGAATATATTGATAGTCTGGATCCATCAATGGAAATCCTGATGCTGATCATAGAAACAATCATGGCAGCCATTAGCGGAATCGATCTGGAGGAGGCAGAAGCCGCAACTAAGGAGGCAGCCAAAAAGGCCCAGAAGAAAAGCAAATAAGTGGTACTCCATAGAGGAGGACTGGGAACTGATTGAAGCCTCTTTTACAACTCAATACGGAATCCGGCTAACGGAAACAGACATGGACTGGCAAGAGTTTTGTGTGTTGCTATCCGGGTTAATGCCGGAGACTCCTCTGGGGAGAATCGTTGCGATCCGGTCAGAAGAAGATCGTGATATACTCAAGGGTTTTACACCAGAACAGAGAGCAGTCAGAAGTGAGTGGCGGTCACGAAAGCATTGTGAACAAGTGGCACAAATGACCGAAGAGGAAAAGCTGGTTGCAGTTAAGTCTATACAAAAAATGTTTGAAAAAGCTTTTGCGGAAAAGAGGTGAAACGTTGTCGGATAGTGTAGGTAAGATCGGGCTCGACCTGGAAGTAACCGGTGACCTCAATGATCAAATCCAGGAAGCAGTTGCGAATGTAGGCCAGAAGATAGAGGCGGCATTTAAGACAGGGGGCATGGAAACCGGATTAAAAGATATGCTTGACCGGGTTTTTAAGGCGTTTGACCAGAACATGAAAACAGTCGTGGCTACCATGTCGAAACAGTTCGGCGATATCCTCAAGCAGATGACGCAAGTTAATACGTCGGCAGCAACAATACCAACACCGGCAGGCAGGACCACGACTCCAGGCAATGTATCAGCGACACGGGGGCCGCCTGTAAAAATGCCGGCAATGAGGTTGGAGTTTGACAGTGCTGCCCTGGAACGTGAACTGGAAAATACAGAAGCCCTCATGCAGAATCTCGGCAAGCAGGTTGATGTTTTGCAGGAAAAAATAGGGACGCTGAATGAAAGATATAGGAATACCATTAGCGAAACAAGGAAAAACAAGATTACGGAAGAACTTGTAAAGACGGAGAGAGCTCTTATCAAGACGCAGCAGCAGATTGAAATTCTGGGAGCAAAATGGGACGCTTATCAGGCAAGGCTGGCAGATGTATCTGCAGCCAATAGCCGGATTACCGGCTCAATCAGGGGTATGCGTGTTGCGCTATCCGGGATTAACATGGCGCCGATGGTCACGGGCGTTAAGGGGTTTAGCGCCGCTATGAATGCGGGCGCACGGGAAACCGCAAGTTCCGGCACGATGATGCGGAATACGGTAGAAGGAATAAGGAGTTCTTTTTCTACCCTTCAAGGTTCGTCACGGGCAGTTCTTTCTGCTCTTGGGAGCGGAATTAATGCCTGCATCGGGAAGGTTCGTTCTCTTGGATCTTCGATATTACGTCTGGTGAGTAACTTTAAAAAAACTGTGCCGGCCGCGAGGAAAGCAAGCAGTGCTATGCATTCCACCGGCGGTGCTGCTACAGGCCTTTCAAAAAGGATTTTAACACTGGGTAATATGTTTAAACTCATGCTGATACGGATGGCCATGAGGGCGATAATAAGCGGCGTAAGAGATGGTTTTCAGAACCTTGCGCGATACAGTGATCAGGTAAATGAAAGCTTGTCTATGCTAATGTCTTCTCTGACGCAGTTAAAAAACAGCCTGGCGACAGCTTTTGCGCCGATTCTGAATGCCATTGCGCCAATGCTCACGTACCTCATCAATCTGCTTTCGCAGGCCATGACGGCAATCGGGCAGTTCTTTGCTGCCCTGACCGGGCAGAAGACCTTTACGGTTGCACAGAAAGTGCAGCAGAATTATCGGGACAGCCTTGATGCGACTTCGGAGAAGGCAAAAGAATTGCAGCGAGACCTGATGGGGTTTGACGAGATCAATAAGCTAAGCGACCACAGTGATTCCGGTGACAGCGGCGGCGGAGTCTCCCCTGCGGACATGTTTGATACCGTGGAGGTGGAAAGCAGATTCCAGGGCTTGGCTGATAAGGTCAAGGAGATATTTGGACGAATATTCCAGCCGTTTAAGGAATCTTGGGCGGCGGAGGGGCAGAACACCATCAATGCCGCAAAGTTTGCCTTAAGCAGCATCTGGGAACTTGTAAAATCTATCGGCAGCAGCTTCCTGGACGTATGGACAAACGGAACCGGTACAAAGACACTGGCTACCATGCACCAAATCATTCAGAAGATTTTTGAAACCGTCGGAAACCTTGCGACCCGATTCCGGGAAGCATGGGAAACGAACGACGTCGGGAAGCGGATTATACAGGGGATCTTTGATCTTCTGCAAACCGTCCTTGATTCTATCAAGAGGATTGCGACCGCAACAGCAGAATGGGCGAAGGAGATAAATTTCACGCCATTGCTGGAGGGCATAAGGCGTCTGATCGACGGAATGAAGCCGGTTTTACAGACGATTGGTGATACTTTGTCATGGATATGGGAAACGTTCGTGCTGCCTTTTTTAACCTGGCTGATTGAAACCGCGCTGCCGAATATTTTGGATGCCTTATCTGGACTTTTCAGCTTCTTGGGTGAAAATAAATGGATTGTAGAGGATATTACCACGGCGATAGTGGTTTTCTTTGCCGCGTTTAAGATCGCGTCCATTATCAGCGCGGCGGTCGGTGCGATTGGCACATTTATCCGCGCGCTGGATCCGGTGACTCTCGCGATTGCCGCCATTATTGCCATCGGTGTTTTAGTTGCGAAACACTGGGAGGATATCAAGGAATTTGCTGTAAAAATCTGGACCGCCATAAAAGAATTCTTTGGTGGTATTATCGAAGGAATTGGAGACTTCTTTCGCGGCCTATGGGAGAATATATGCAGCCTATTTTCGAGTATTGGCGACTGGTTTTCTGAAAAATTCACGGCGGCGGTAGATGGAATCAAGTCCGCGTTTAAAAGCGTTGGTGACTTTTTCAAAGGAATCTGGGAGGGCATTAAGAGCACATTTTCCAGCGTCGCAACGTGGTTTGGAGGTATATTTTCCAAAGCTTGGGAGGCAGTTAAGAAAGTCTTTTCGGTTGGTGGAAAAATATTTGACGGTATCAAGGACGGCATATTAAGCGCCCTGAAGACCGTCATTAATGCAATCATAGGCGGCATCAACAAAGTCATAGCGCTGCCTTTTAACGGTATAAACAGCGCACTGGATAAGCTCAGGGGTATAAGTATACTCGGTGTGCAACCGTTTAGCTGGCTGCCGTCTATCGGTGTGCCACAGATCCCCAAGCTTGCAAGGGGCGGCGTGGTCGATGAACCGACCCTGGCAATGGTGGGTGAGCGTGGCAAAGAGGCAGTCATGCCCCTGGAGAATAACACCGGTTGGATCGACAGTCTGGCTGGAAAGATTGCCGGCAGACTGGGTGATGGAGGTTCCACGGAAATGGTTGATCTGTTAAAGCAATTGCTTGCCGTTGTAATGGATAGCGGTGATACAGTGCTGACAGTAGATAGTGAGGAGTTGGCGCGTGCAAACTCGAAGGGCGCTATGCGCTTGCAGCGAAGATACGGCGCTGTGAAATTCTCGTAAAAGGAGGCGGATTATTTGGAATTAAGAGCGGGAAACACTCTCCTCCCGTCTCCGACGGAAATTACCATCGATGATGAAATCATGTGGTCCTCGGATACCGGGCGGAATCTTGCCGGCAGTATGGTAGGGGACGTGGTTGCAACAAAAAAGAAGGTTGGTATAAAATGGGGAGTCCTCAAAGAAGAGGAATTACTGATAATTAAACAAAAGTTAGTACCCGGATTTTTCCCTTTTGCGTTTTGGGATGATGGGCGGGAGACAACAATAGAATCCTATCGCGGAACCTTGAGCAAAGTTTACCTCGGATGTTTTTCCGGGGTAAATTTCTATAAAAGCGCATCCGCAAGTATTATCCAGAGGTAGACTATGATAAGCACAAGCAAAGAGTTTAAAGAAAAGGTCTTAAAAAACAGAATATTTTTCTGCGCCGCAGATATCCAGTTCCGTGACGGCGAAACGCTCGAACTTCCTCATGAACGTTTTATGGCGGAGGGGTGGAAATTTACGGAGGGAACGTCTGGTAATGGCAGCTTCGATATTGGCGCGGCTATCATCAATTCTTTTACGGCGCTTCTGGATAATTCCGACGAAGCCCTAAGCAAGTATGATTTTACAAAAGCTGTAATATCTCCCCGAATTGGGCTGCAGTTGGAGGAAGGGCGTATTGAGTGGATCCGGCGCGGCATCTACACAGTGGATTCTGCCGCAACATCGGGCAACATCATTCATCTGCAAGCCCTTGACAACCTGGAAAAGTTTGATCGACCGTACTCCGAGAGTACACTGCAGTATCCGGCCACACTGGCACAGATCCTGCGTGATGCCTGCCAGGTGTGCGGCGTTACCCTTGCGACGTCGCAATTTGACCAGCAGGGGTATATTGTCCGGCAGCGCCCCGAGGATGAGGCACTAACCTTCCGGGAGGTTGTTGCCTACGTGGCTCAAATTGGCGGCTATTATGCGCGCTGCGATACGACCGGAGCGCTAAGGCTTGCATGGTATAAGACAGACCTGTTTACGTCACTGGACGGCTTAGACGGCCAGTATTTTGACAGGAGTGATCCGGAACGATATATCAGCGGGGACAATGCCGACGGCGGAGACTTTGCGGATTACACGACAGGGGACAATGCCGACGGCGGGGCTTTTGATGAGCTGAAAAACTGGCATCATATATACAACCTGAAAAGCCAGGAAATCTGCACAGACGATGTAGTCATAACCGGCATCTGCGCTACCGATGCGGAGGGCGCGGAAACCTTAGCAGGTACAGAAGGTTATGTCCTGCAGCTAGAGAGTAATCCTCTCATCCTAGATGGGGAAGGCGAAGCGGTTGCATCGGTTCTGTACAGAAAAATAGGCGGCATGCGCTTCCGGCCGCTGTCTGTGACCTGTTTGGGCGACCCGTCCATAGAGGCCGGGGATCCTGCAATTGTGTCAGACCGCAAAGGCAACGCGTATCCCTGCTATATCACCAATCTGCAATTTACCATCGGGGCGACGATGTCCATTAGCTGTGACGCTGAAACGCCTTCTGCTAACAGCGCGGCATCCTACAGCGCTGCCACAAAGGCAGTTGTAGCAGCCCGTAAAGAGACGCAAAAGCAGATATCCACCTATGATCTGGCAGTGCAGCGCCTGACAAGCCTTGTAACGCAAAGTTTTGGAGCCTTTAAAAGCGAAGAGATCTTACAGGATGGCTCCACCATTTTTTACATGCACGACAAGCCAACACGCGAGGAATCGCAGCACGTTTGGCGCATGGCGGGCAATGTCTTCGCCGTATCCTCTGACGGCGGGGAGACTTGGAATGCGGGGCTGGACAGCGACGGGAACGCCGTGCTGAATGTCCTTAGTGTTGTCGGGATTAACGCAGAGTGGATTAACGTGGATGACCTGTCAGCATTTAAGGCCACAATCGGGGGATGGCGCATCGATGAGGAAGCCATATACCGGGACTATGACGCAGGCAGCGGTGTAATATACCGCACCCGGATAAAGTCCCCGCGTTCTGCGGCGGACTGGGTTTTTTCCTGCCAGAAGTCAACCAATAGCGGCCAGAGCTTCAGCGGCACCTTTTACGCACGGGCTGACGGATATGTGTACTCCAAGGATTTCCACATGGACGGCGGCGCTATAAATGTTAACGCCGCGGGAGCTAACAGTTCGATAATCACAATCAACTACAACGGCAATAAAATCTCGCTGTTCGCTGGGCGCGTGTATGTGGAGTCAAGCAACGGATATCAGGCTGGAATCGCTATTACCGACCCGGCAGGGGTTCTTGTGCAGCTGACGGAGGGCGGGGCGGAAAGAGCAACCCTAAGTGCAAACGCCGGGCAGAGCCGCCTGGCCCTGGTGGTGGACGGTGAAACAAAGGGAAGCTTTTTAGCGAAAAGCAACGGAGCAGAATTAAAACTAATGGATTCCGGGAGCGCGCTGGTTGCTGAAACATACGACGGGCGTCCGCTGGTACAGTTTTCGCAGGATAGTAAAAGCTTATTTTTAAGTTACGAGACAATGAAGGACTTACTGGAGGGATAGATATGGCAATCTTAATGCGCCGGGGTAATCATGCAGACCTCGATCCAAACAAGTTACTGGCAGGCGAATGGGCTGTGGTCCTGGCAAGTGATCCCTTGTGTACAGATGGCAAGGCGGCATATTTGTGCTTTTCCGCAGGGACTACCAAGCGGATCGCCACCTATGAAGATATGCAGGAGCTGATCGGAGAGGCCACGGACGAGATAGTGCAGGCGCTGACCGAGGATGTTACTGCTGTCATTATCGTCGCGAATACGGCGATAACAGAGGCTAATACCGCAAGGGATTATGCTACTGCGGTGGCGGAGGATCTGGAGGCCCGCAGAGAGGCAGGGGACTTTACCGGACCTGCAGGTGCGCCGGGGGCAACGGTCACTTTAACCGGTCAATTCGCAATGCAGGTCAGGGACGGTCATCTGTATATGAGTTATAAGGACGGTGACACACCGCCGAATTTATCTATCGTAAATGGGCGGCTGGTACAAACAATATAGAAAGGGGAATTAGCATGGCAGAGATAGATCTGGGACCCGTGGAGGGACCGAAGGGTACAAGTATGCGCTTCCGGGGGGATTGGAACGGCATTGCCGAATACCGGAACGATGAAATGTTTGTGGACTGCGTAGCGTATGATAATGGCTTGTGGATTTGTAAGGCGACATGCTCGGCACAGATGCCGGCGGATGGATCAGAGTACTGGTCATTTGCATGCGCAGGGATAGCCGGTCCGCAAGGCGAAAAGGGAGACAAAGGCGATAAGGGAGACACGCCGGATCTGCGAGATATGGGGATAAATGCATCGGCCCAAGAGATTAATCAATTAACTGGTGTTGCCGGAAATGTACAGGAACAGATTGCAAGTGCACAGTCAAAGCTTGATGTGCTAAGCGGCAATCTTGAAATAGCGGAAGTATCAGCTGCCTATACCCTTGCCAATTCCTCCACCGGCAGCATTGTTGCATATAAAATGGGGAGTCTGGTATTTTTGAGTGGAGATATAACTCTGCCATCAACGTATACAACTGACAGCACTTTCCTTTTTGCGACCACAACGACTTTAAGGCCAAAAAAAAATGAGTTCATATCTGCAATGCGAGGCACAAGCGGAGTAACGGGTACGGCCTGCCGGGTACAAATCGGCAGTAACGGGTATCTACAGGCATACTGCCCGGCGGGGAGCAGCTGGAGCATGAGGTTTTCAGCGGTGTACATTGTCTAGTATATTGCCTAAATAGAGAGAAGAGGGTAGGGTAAATGGCTACTGATGCAGAACTGCGCCGCCAGCTGGTCGCGAAAGAGGTAACGAGAGTTGGAAAAAACTACTATACCCAAGATGACCGCCGGTATCAGGTAGGTGATGAACCGACCGGATACTCCGACTGCTCCTCTCTCCAGTGGTGGGTGCATAAGCAGGTCCTGGGTATTGATATTGGAGACTATACCGGTGCGCAGATCGTATCCAGCAGACTCACGACGGTATCCATGTCAATCAGCGGAGGCCATCCGGACGCGTCCGTAATGTACCCGGCGGATCTCCTGTTCTATGACGGCGGGAGCGGCACAGTGGGCCATGTAGAGATGTACATGGGAGACAGCCAGCTGATCGGCCACGGATCCGGATGGGGGCCGGTAATTAAGGATATGGCCTCCTACAATGCTAGCCGGTACAGCGGTGGCAGGGGGATCATGTGCGTCCGCCGGGCTTTGACCGGGCCAGAAAAAGAACCGATAGACCCGGCGGTCCCTCCCAGCATCAGCAAGGCTGGATCAGAGCTGTCTTTGACGGATGGTGCCGGAAGGTTGCGGTTGTACTGTTATGACGGGGTACCGGGGATCGGGATCATACAAAACGGGGAGTCCATCTATTGGGATTTTGAAACAATACGGCAGCTATTAGAAAGGTAAGAAAGGAAGGTGCTATGACAGAGGAAGAAATTGCAGTAACCTTAAAAGGCCATGAGCATGAGATTGGATCGCTGAAGCACCGCATGAGCGCCCAGGAAGAACAGGCGAAAGCCATGCAGGCAATGATAGTATCCATCGAGAAATTAGCGCTTAACATGGAGCGCATGGCAAAGGAACTAGAAAAACAGGGCAAACGTCTGGAAAAGCTTGAAAGTGAGCCAGCGTCCCGCATGTCACAAATCAAAACAGCGATCATAACAGCACTTGCAACCGCCGTTATCGGCAGTATCGTAGGTGCTATTTTGTTGCTCGCGTAAAAAAGGAGGAAATGAGATTATGAGCAAACAGTGGATTAAAGCAGCAGGAATTAGGGCGATTAAGACAATGGCGCAAACCGCTATAGCAACGATTGGAACATCTATGGTGTTCTCCGACATAGACTGGATTATGGTATTATCCGCATCGGTCTTGGCAGGGGTACTATCCCTACTGACGTCCGTTGCCGGATTACCCGAATTAAGTGAGGAGGGGAAAGAGGTATGAACGCAGCAGAGAAAAGAAAATCAGTAGCAGACATTTATAAGGAGTGCATCGGCCGCAATCTCTACAGTCAGGATACCACCAGGCGCGAATGCGCCTTTACGCCATACACAGATGGTAAGTATTATTCGGATTGCTCCAGCTCGATCAGGCTGGCATACAAGAAGGCAGACATCGGTCTAAGCTACATCGGCGACAATACCGCCGGGATGTATCATTCCACGCTGGGGAGAATCGTGGACATAACCGTAGCCAATGGCGTGCCGGCCAATCCGGCGCAGTTAAGAATCGGCGATCTCTTATTGTTTGCCGGTATGGACTCTGACCGCCCGTTGTGCATCGGTCATGTTGAGATGGTTTACTCCATCAGCGGCAGCAGTGTTACCTTGTGCGGTCATGGCGGTGGTAATCCATCCTATAAGGATATGACAACATATTGCAAGACCAGGTACAATACCAAGACCAGCACCACAAAGGGCAATAAAGGCCTTGTGTGTGTAAAACGTTATGTGCAGGACGATGATACGGCTACGGCGCCCACAGAGGCCGCAGAGACACCGGCAGAGGAGATCGTGCAGGCCGTCCCGGCAGAGGCGGAAACAGTTGATATCATCCGGAAGATCCAGCAGTGGGTTAATGCCTACATGGGCGGTGCCGTTACGCTGGCGCTTGACGGCAAGGCTGGTCCTCTGACCAAAAAGGCTCTTGTGATGTGCTTACAGCGTTATCTTAACCGCACCCACGGATCAGGGCTGGCCGTAGACGGTTCGTTTGGGCCGAAGACAAAGGCTGCTTGCCGGGCGGTCAAAAAAGGCAGTAAAGGGGATTTAGTGTACATCTGCCAGGCCATGCTTTATAGCAAGGGGTATGATCCGAAGGGCTTTGACGGCAGCTGCGGCCCCGGCTGTGACGCGGCAATCCGGCAGTACCAAAAGGATCACGGTTTGACAGTAGATGGTAGCTGCGGGCCGAATACATTTTATTCTTTATTTAACAAATAACATTGCAGAGTCCCGGGGTTAATTCTCCGGGACTTTTTTTAAATTAACGCCTAAATATGTATTCTTGTAGAAATATTTATAGAAATAAGATATAGTAGATATAGTAAATTTAATATAAGATGGGAGATGATTTGTAATGAGTACCCAAGTGAGTATTGAAGTTCAGGCTAAAGCCAAGGATGCATTAAAATGTGCCTATGATGTTTTGCTTTCTTTTGATAAGATCAGGGATGGAAGCTTATGTTTTGATGAGCAATGTTTATTTACCGGTGTTTGTATCCAATATAAAGTTAAGACTATTGATGGTCTAAGATTGGATTATTGTATTTTGATTAATGCTAAAAAGAAGGACGATTCCAACTGTGAATTGGTGTTTACTGTCGATGCACACCATGTTAGTGAGTATCACGGAGGGGCAGGTAGCGTTAGACTTTTGACTGAGATTCTAACGCTTTTTAGCCAGAATATTTCTCGGATATCCACTAATTGACATCTTTTTTCGTGTGAACTTTCGTGTGAACTTTTTATGAAAAATGCCTACTATCGAGGAAAAAATGTTTCATTTAACGCAGGATAAAAGCACTGCCAAGCCGTATATTAGCTAGATCTACGGTTTTGCAGTGCTTTTTCTATTCATTATATATGGGTTCAAGTCCTGTTATCCGCATTACTATGAAAGATCCTCGCGTGTTCATAACGATATGATACAAAAGCAGGTTGATAATTAGTCAGCCTGTTTTTGTATGCAGCGGAAGATAAATATTGCTT
>Ga0153996_1000147_pt1 | contig 36661 bp, 33 predicted proteins | sample TSNC080MetaG_FD_104728 | JGI IMG/M metagenome (GOLD analysis project Ga0153996, IMG submission 104728) | Attine ant fungus gardens microbial communities from North Carolina, USA - TSNC080 MetaG | ecosystem: Host-associated > Fungi > Mycelium > Unclassified | place: USA: North Carolina, Lumber... | reverse complement strand
ACCCTGATAATATCAAGAATTTTTCCTCTCTATTTTACATATTACTACACTTTTTTTAACACTTGTATCTTTTCTTTCTTATTCTTTCTCGGTGAATAGTAACAAAATGATTAAAAGAAATATCTTTTTTTAAAATTGATTATTGACTTTTATCTCTAAAACTAGTATTCTTATATCAAGCAAATAAAAAAATACATTGATTTGGAAGTAGTAGTTATATCTGAAAGCTTAGAGAGAAGTTGGTTGGTGTAAAACTTCGCAAAAGTTATAATGAACTCGTCCATAGAGTAGAGTGCTGAAATCGTAAGAAATTAAGTTACTACGGGTGCGTCCGTTAAAACACTAGAGTATGAACCAAATATGTTGGCGTACTTGATGAGGTAAATACTGCGAGGTATTTACGAACTGAGGTGGAACCACGGTAGTTTTTAACTCTCGTCCTCTTTGCATACCCTTTTGGGATGCTTTTAGGAAGAGAGTTTTTATATTAAGGAGGGAATTTTATGGAAGATGGTTTACGAAAGTATTATAATGAACAACAAAGAAAATGCTAGCTATAGGGACCAATGGAGGATTAAAAATGAATTATAAAAAATATAAAAGATTAAAGACAATTAATTTTACAGAAAGAACATGGCCTAATAAACAAATTGAAAAAGCTCCGATATGGTGCAGTGTTGATTTAAGGGATGGAAATCAAGCATTAGTTACTCCAATGAATATTAACGAAAAAGTAATGATGTTTCAATTATTAATCAAGATGGGATTTAAAGAGATTGAAGTTGGATTTCCCTCTTCTTCACAGATTGAATTTGACTTCTTACGTTTATTAATAGAAAAAAATTTGATTCCAGATGATGTAACAGTACAAGTTTTGACGCAAGCAAGAGAACATCTTATTAAAAAAACATTTGAATCATTAAAAGGGTTAGATAAAGCAATTGTGCATGTTTATAATTCTACATCTGCCTTGCAAAGAAATGTAGTATTTAATAAAGGTAAAGATCAAATAAAACAAATTGCGATTGATGGTGTCAAATTAGTAAAGGAATTATCAAAGAGTTTTGATGGTAAAGTCATTTTAGAATATTCTCCAGAAAGCTTTACAGGAACAGAAGTTGATTATGCGTTAGACGTTTGTGAAGCTGTCTTAGATACTTGGGGAGCATCGAAAGATAATAAGGTGATTCTTAATTTACCTTCGACGGTTGAAATGGATACACCGAATGTCTACGCGGATCAAATTGAATGGATGGCAACTCATTTTAAAGATAGAGAACGAGTCATCATTAGTTTACACACTCACAATGATAGAGGTTGTGGTGTAGCAGCAACTGAATTAGGATTATTAGCTGGGGCGAATCGTGTAGAAGGGACTTTATTTGGGAATGGTGAAAGAACTGGGAATGTTGACATCATTAATGTTGCTTTAAATATGTTTACTCACGGAGTCGATCCAAAATTAAATATTGATAATATTAATGAGATAAAAGAAATTTATGAAGAAACAACAAAAATGAAAATTGATGATCGTCATCCATACGTTGGAAAACTAGTTTTCACAGCTTTCTCAGGCAGCCATCAAGATGCCATTAATAAAGGAATGCATGCCTATACCAAAAAGCAATCAGAACTATGGGAAATTCCATATTTACCAATTGATCCTAGCGATCTAGGTAGACAGTATGAGCCAATTGTTCGAATTAATTCACAATCTGGAAAAGGTGGAGTTGCTTATGTAATGGAAACAATGTATGGCTATCGTTTACCAAAAGCATTACAACAAGATTTTGCTAAGGTAATTCAATCAATTTCTGAAAAAGAAGGAGAAGTTTCGCCTGAAAAAGTTTATGATACATTTGTTAATGAGTATGTAGATGTAAATGAGCCATATACATTAATCAGAGTGAAATCAAAAGATATAAGTGAAGAAAGTCAAGAATACGATCGTAGAGTTGAAATTTATTTAAGAGAAGGCGATCAAGTAAAAGTATTCAGTGGCTATGGAAATGGGCCATTAGATGCTGTTAATCACGCATTCAATAATAATGGATTCGATTTGATTGACATTATAGATTATCAAGAACATGCACTTAGTAGTGGTGCTTCTTCTAAAGCAGCTTCTTACATCTGCTTAAAGAACCAAACAACTGGCAAACTTGTATTTGGTGTAGGTGTTGATACTAATATATCAACAGCAAGCATCAAAGCTATATTTAGTGCATTGAATCGTATGAATAAGAAATAGGAGGTGAAAGGGTGAATACCTTAACATTATGTTTATTAGTTGAAAATAATAGTGGAATATTATCAAGAGTTGCTGGCTTATTTAGTCGACGAGGCTATAGTATTGAAAGTTTAACTGTTGGACCAACATTACAGGGAAATGTTTCTAGAATGGTGATTGTTTGTATTGGTGATGATGTGATATTACATCAAATTCAAGCACAACTGAAAAAATTAGTAGAAGTCATAGAAATCTATCCATTAGAAGAAGCACAATCTGTCTATCGAGAATTAATGTTAATAAAGATAGCAGCAAATGAGAAAAACAGATCATCATTAGTTAGTATTGTAGATGTCTTTAGAGCAAAGATTATTGATATATCACCACTATCACTAACTGTTGAAATTACCGGTGATGTATCGAAAATAAATGGTTTCTTAGCAATGCTAGAAGGATTTGAAATACTAGAAATTGCACGTACTGGATTAACTGGTATGAAACGTGGAAATGTAACATAAAATCATGAATTGTAAACTAGGAAAAGAAAAGAAAGAGGAATAAAGAAAATGGCAAAAATGTATTATCAAGAGGATTGTAATTTACAAGTATTAGAAGGAAAAACAGTAGCAGTTATCGGATATGGATCACAAGGGCATGCTCATGCCTTAAATATGAAGGAATCAGGAGTTCATGTTATTATTGGTTTATATGAAGGTTCTAAATCATGGGAAACTGCTGAAGAAGCTGGTTTTGAAGTAATGATCACTAGCGAAGCAACAAAAAAAGCAGATGTTATTATGATTTTAGTAAATGATGAGTTACAAGCAAATTTATATAAAAATGATATCTTACCAAATGTAAAAGCTGGTGCTGCATTAGCTTTCGCACATGGATTCAATATTCATTTTGGTCAAATCGTACCACCGATTGATTGTGATGTATTCATGATTGCTCCAAAAGGGCCTGGACATACCGTTAGAAGTGAATATCAAAAAGGAAAAGGCGTTCCTTGTTTAATCGCTGTGCATCAAGATGCCACAGGAAAAGCCAAAGAAATCGGTTTAGCCTATGCTTTAGCAATTGGTGGAGCAAGAGCTGGAGTATTAGAAACAACATTTAAAGAAGAAACAGAAACAGATTTATTTGGAGAACAAGCAGTGTTATGTGGTGGGGTAACTGCTTTAATGGAAGCTGGGTTTAATACTTTAGTAGAAGCTGGTTATCAACCTGAATCTGCTTATTTCGAATGTGTTCATGAAATGAAATTAATTGTAGATTTGATTTATCAAGGTGGATTTGAATATATGAGATATTCTATTTCTGATACTGCAGAATATGGAGATTATGAAACTGGCAAACGTATTATTACTGATGAAACAAAGAAAGAAATGAAAAAAATATTAACTGAAATTCAAGATGGTACATTTGCTAAGAAATGGTTATCTGAAAACCAAGTTGGTAGACCTACATTCAATGCGAATAAGAGAATACATGCCGCTAGTAAAGTTGAAAAAGTGGGAGCTTCCTTACGTAAATTATTTAGTTGGTCAAAAAAATAATTGAGTAAATACAAAAGCAGTTAAAAGGAGAATATACGATGGGAATGACAATGACTCAAAAAATATTGGCTACTCACACCTCATTAAATGAAGTGAAAGCTGGGCAATTGATTGAAGCGAAAATAGATATTGCGATGGCCAATGATATTACCGGTCCTATGGCAAGAGTTATTTTTGATCAAATGGCAACAAAAGTATTTGATAAAGATAAAGTAGTGTTAGTGCCAGATCACTTTACACCCAATAAAGATATAAAATCAGCTGAAATGTCAAAAAGTTTACGAGAATTCGCTAAATGCCAATCGATTACATATTACTATGAAGGTGGACGTGTCGGTATTGAACATGCTTTATTGCCAGAAAAGGGATTAGTTGTTAGTGGAGATGTTGTGATAGGTGCAGATTCTCATACTTGTACCTATGGAGCTTTAGGAGCATTTTCTACCGGTGTAGGAAGTACTGATATTGCTGCAGGTATGGCTTGTGGTGAATTATGGTTTAAAGTCCCTAGTGCTATTAAGTTTGTATTAAAAGGTAAACCAAATCTTGGCGTTAGTGGTAAAGATGTTATATTACACATTATTGGTAAAATAGGTGTCGATGGGGCATTGTATAAATCAATGGAATTTGTAGGTGAAGGGATTGCATATTTATCAATGGATGATCGTTTTACAATTTGTAATATGGCAATTGAAGCTGGTGGAAAAAATGCTATTTTTGAAGTCGATAAGCAAACAATTGCTTATCTAGAAAAGCATTCTATAAAACCATATACTGTATATACAGCCGATGAAGATGCGATCTATGATCAAATTATTGAAATTGATTTATCAGAAATTATTCCAACGGTTGCGTTCCCACATTTACCAGGGAATGCAAAAACAATCGAAGAGATTAAACAAATGGAACCAATTAAAATAGATCAAGTAGTCATTGGTTCATGTACAAATGGAAGAATGGAAGATATGCGTAAAGCTGCAAAGATATTAAAAGGAAAGCAAGTCCATCAAAATGTTAGAGTACATGTGATTCCTGCTACTCAGAAAATATTTGTGGAATGTATCAAAGAAGGATTAGCTGAAATCTTTGTAGAATCTGGTTGTACTTTTAATACACCAAGTTGTGGCCCTTGTATGGGGGGACATATGGGAGTATTGGCTAGCAATGAACGTTGTGTTTCAACAACCAATCGTAATTTTGTTGGTCGAATGGGACATGTTGATTCTTTAGTTTATTTAGCTTCACCTGAACTAGCAGCAGCTAGTGCAATTGCTGGGCAAATAGCAGATCCAAGAGATTATATTAAGGAGGAGCAAGAATAATGAAAGTTAGTGGAAATGTATTTAAATATGGCGATAATGTTGATACAGATGTTATTATCCCTGCAAGATATTTAAACTCTTTTGATCCTAAGGAATTAGCAGCACATGCCATGGAAGATATTGATCCTGATTTTATAAAAAAACTAAAACAAGGAGATATCATTGTAGCAAAAAGTAATTTTGGATGTGGTTCTAGTAGAGAACATGCTCCTTTAGCTTTAAAAACAGCAGGAGTAAGTTGTGTTATTGCTTCAAGTTTTGCAAGAATTTTTTATCGTAACTCTATCAATATCGGTTTTCCAATCTTAGAATGTCCTAGTGCTGTCGAAGCGATTGAAACTGGTGATAGACTAGAAGTAGATTTTTCGACAGGAATTATTATTAATAAAACAAAAAACGAAACATATCATAGTGAAGCTTTTCCAGCATTTTTACAAAAAATGATTGAAATGGATGGTTTAGTTAATTATATAAATGCTAAAAACAAAGGGGATACCTAATTATGGAATATAACGTTGCAATTATTCCAGGAGATGGGATAGGCCCAGAAATTATCGAACAAGCAATCAAAGTATTAGATGCAGTTGCTACACAATATAATCATACATTTAATTATACTGAAATCTTAATGGGTGGTGCATCGATTGATGCTCATGGTGTTCCATTAACTGAAGAAACATTAGAAATCGCAAAACAAAGTGATGCCGTTTTATTAGGCTCTATTGGTGGTGATACCACGACTAGTCCTTGGTATCAATTAGAACCAGCGTTACGTCCTGAAGCGGGTTTGTTAAAGCTTAGAAAAGAATTAGGGTTATATGCTAATTTACGTCCTGCTTATCTTTATGAAGAACTTAAAGATGCTTGTCCATTAAAACCATCGTTAGTAGAAGGTGGATTTGATATGATGATTGTTAGAGAATTAACTGGTGGATTATATTTTGGAAAAAGAAAAACAGTCGTAGAAAACAATCAATTAGTTGCTTATGATGAACTAAAATATAGTGAAAGTGAAATACGTAGAATTGCAATGAATGCTTTTGAAATTGCTCAAAAAAGAAGAGGGAAAGTCACAAGTGTCGATAAAGCAAATGTAATTGATAGCTCACGCTTATGGCGAAAAATTGTGAATGAGGTAGCGAAAGATTACCCAAATATTATAGTAGAACATATGTTAGTGGATAATGCAGCAATGCAAATGATAAAAGATCCAAAACAATTTGATGTTGTATTAACGGAAAATATGTTTGGTGATATCCTAAGTGATGAAGCAAGTCAACTCACTGGTTCTATTGGGATGTTATCATCAGCAAGTTTGAGAGAAGATAGCTTTGGTATGTATGAACCTAGTCATGGTAGTGCTCCAGACATTGCAGGTAAAGATATAGCAAACCCAATAGCTACTATTTTATCAGCTGCTATGATGCTACGTTATTCATTTGATTTAAAGGAAGAAGCAAATTGCATTGAAAGAGCAATTGAAGAGGTATTAAAAGAAGGATATCGCACGATAGATATTGCAAAAGAAAACGAGGATAGTATCAGTTGCTCACTGATGGGCGATACTATTTCTAGAAAGATTAAGAGGTGATGTAATGAAAAGTGATAATGTAAAAAAGGGAATTGAGAGAGCACCTCATCGTTCTTTATTTAATGCATCAGGTTATACAAAGGAAGAATTAGAAAGACCATTAATTGGTGTTGTTAATTCTTATAATGAAATTGTTCCTGGTCATATTAACTTAGATAAAATTAGCGAAGCTGTAAAAAGAGGAGTGTTAATGGCTGGGGGAACACCAATTGAAATACCAGCTATTGCCGTTTGTGATGGTATTGCTATGAACCATACAGGAATGAATTATTCTTTAGCAACTAGAGAATTAATTGCTGATAGCACAGAAGCAATGGCGTTAGCCCATCAATTTGATGGATTAGTTATGATTCCTAACTGTGATAAAAATGTTCCTGGATTATTAATGGCAGCAGCTAGAGTTAATATACCAACTATTTTTGTTAGTGGAGGACCGATGTTGTCTGGGCAAAAAGTAGATGGAGAGAAAACTTGTTTATCCAGCATATTTGAAGCCGTAGGAGCTTTTAATGCAGGAAAAATTAGTGAAGATAAACTAGTAGAGTTTGAAGAAAAAGCATGTCCTAGTTGCGGGTCTTGTTCTGGTATGTATACCGCTAATTCAATGAACTGTTTATGCGAAGCTTTAGGAATGGCATTACAAGGCAATGGAACGATTCCTGCCGTTCTTTCTGCAAGAATTCGATTAGCTAAACAGACTGGTATGAAGATTATGGAGTTAATTGAGAAAGACATAAAACCTAGAGATGTTATGAGTAAAAAAGCATTTTTAAACGCATTAGCAGTTGATATGGCTTTAGGTTGTAGTACGAATTCTATGCTTCACTTACCAGCGATTGCCTATGAAGCTGGCGTTCACATTGATTTAGATATTGCAAATGAAATTAGTTTAAAAACACCAAATTTATGTCATTTAGCACCAGCAGGAACGACATTTATTGAAGATTTAAATGAGGCTGGTGGAATCTATGCTGTAATGAATGAATTAGATAAAAAGGATTTAATATTCACAGATTTAATTACTTGTACTACGAAGTCGATTAAGGAGAACATTGAAGGATGTGTGAATAGTAACCATGCAGTTATTCGCCCAATTGAAAACCCATATAGTACCACTGGAGGAATTGCAGTATTAAAAGGTAATATTGCAATCAATGGTGCTGTAGTAAAACAATCAGCAGTAGCAAAAGAAATGTTAGAACATACTGGTCCAGCAAGAGTATTTGATAGTGAAGATGAAGCAATTGCAGCAATCCGTGAAGGTAAAATTGTAAAAGGTGATGTTATTGTCATTCGTTATGAAGGTCCTAAAGGAGGACCAGGAATGCGTGAAATGTTGTCACCAACAAGTGAAATTGCAGGTATGGGATTAGATAAAGATGTTGCTTTAATTACAGATGGAAGATTTTCAGGAGCAACAAGAGGTGCTTCGATTGGACATATTTCACCAGAAGCAGCGACAGGTGGAAATATAGCGTTGATTAAAGAAGGAGATATGATTCATATTGATATTGTGAATCATGTCTTAGAAGTTAATCTTAGTGATGAAGTGTTGTCAGAAAGAAGAAAAGAGTGGAAACCTAGAATTTCTAAGATTACCAGTGGGTATCTACAACGTTATGCTTATTTGGTCACTTCAGCTAACACAGGGGCAGTTTTAAAGGTAAATGAAGAATAGGAGGGTAACTTATGAAATATACAGGTAGCGATATTGTCATCGAATGTTTGTTAGAACAAGGTGTGACTACAGTTTTTGGTTATCCTGGTGGGACTATTTTAAATATTTATGATAGTTTATATAAATATAGAGATAAAATAAACCATATATTAACAAGTCATGAGCAAGGTGCAAGTCATGCTGCTGATGGTTATGCTAGAGCATCTGGAGAAGTTGGTGTTTGTTTGGCTACTAGTGGTCCTGGAGCAACGAATTTAGTAACTGGAATAGCAACAGCGTATATGGACTCCATTCCTATAGTAGCGATTACTTGTAACGTAGCAGTACCTTTATTAGGTAGAGATACTTTTCAAGAAATTGATATTACTGGGGTGACAATGCCTATTACAAAACATAATTTCATTGTTAAGGATATTAAGGATTTAGCCACAACCATTCGTAAAGCGTTTCAAATTGCGAGAAGTGGAAGACCTGGTCCTGTCTTAATTGACATTACGAAAGATGTGACAGGCCATACAATTGAATTTGCACCAATCAGTATCGAAATTCAAAAGGATATACCAAAAATAAATGAAGATGACATTGATAAAATTGTGCAAGTAATTAAGAAAGCAAAACGTCCGTTTATCTTTGCTGGTGGAGGTATTGTTAGTAGTGAAGCGAGTAAAGAATTAAGTGATTTTGCTCAAAAGATTGATGCACCAGTATGTGATACATTAATGGGAAAAGGTGCATTTGATAATACAAAACCTAGGTATACTGGAATGCTAGGAATGCATGGAACAAAAGTAAGTAACTTAGGCGTAAGTCGTTGTGATGTGTTAATTGTTATTGGAGCTAGATTTAGTGATCGAGTAACAGGAAATACGAATACATTTGCTAGAAAAGCAAACATCATTCATATTGATATTGATGAAGCAGAGTTTAATAAAAATGTTGATACTGCTTACTCCGTGATAGGTGATGCAAAAGAAGTATTAACTTTATTAAATGAAAAACTTCCAGATTTAAATCATCCTGAATGGATGCGTGAAATCAGAGATTTAAAGGAAAAATTTCCACATAAATATGATAATTCTACTTTAACTGGTCCTTATATTGTTGAAGAAATTAATCGTATTACAAATAGTGAAGCTATCATTACAACTGAAGTCGGACAAAATCAAATGTGGGCAGCGCAATACTATGAATGTAGAAGACCTAGACAGTTTTTATCAAGTGGAGGCGCTGGAACTATGGGTTATGGTTTAGGTGCTAGCTTGGGAGCAAAAATGGCAAAACCACATGAAATGGTTATTAATATTGCAGGAGATGGATGTTTTCGAATGAACATTAATGAATTAGCAACAGCTAGTCGTTATTGCATTCCAATTATTCAAGTTGTCCTTAATAATCAAGTATTAGGAATGGTTCGTCAATGGCAAACCTTATTCTATGGGCAACGATATTCAGCAACTGTTTTGGATGATGGAATTGATTTTGTAGCAATTGCAAAAGGTTTTAATTGTGAAGCGTATCGAGTAACAACAAAAGAAGAATTTGCACCAATATTTGAAAAAGCGTTGGATGCGAAAGTACCTGTTGTCATTGAATGTATGATTGATCAAGATGATAAAGTTTGGCCAATGGTTGCTCCAGGAGGAGCAATTGCAGAAGCATTTGATGATAAGGACTTAAAAGAAAAAGAAAATCTATAAATCAAATTAGTATCTACAATTTTGTGGATACTTTTTCATTTATAAAAAAACTTAAAAATTATTGACAAGTATACTTTGCATGATATAATAAATATACCAAGTATACTTGTCAAAAGGAGTGGAAATATGAAAAAAGAAGAAATCTTAGAAAAAAGTCGATTAGAAAAGCAAGATGAGGGACAAAAGGATATTTTAATACGATCATCTCAATATGGCGAAATTGGTTTAATCGTATGTTTTATTGTTTTAATTGTTTTCAAGTTGTTTAATGGTTTACCTGCTCAAGACTTATTATCATTATTTTGGGCGTATTTAGGTATGAAAAATGTATACAGATATCAAAGAGATAAATCAAAAGCAAATTTAATCGCTGCTGTATGTGGAATGATAGCCTCCGTTTGTTTTGCATTAGCATACTTTTTTCAATGGTAATCTATGGATAAACTATTAGTTTTACAAAATAACCTTAAAGAGGTAAGGGCACAGCAGGGCTTATCACAACAACAATTAGCAGATATAGTGGGTGTATCAAGGAATACCATTAGTTCAATTGAAACAGGGCAATTTTGTCCAACAGCGAAGTTAGCATTAATTCTTTGTATTGCCTTAGATATGAAGTTTGAAGAATTATTTTATTTTGATGATTAATTAAAAAGCAGGATGGTATCATCAGTGTTGGAAGAACATTAATGCTATTAGTGACATCGATATGCGTATTAAGTATAATAACGGATTCATTTGTCAAGGGGTCAAAAGGATTTTTCTACGGAGGGAGTGCGGTGAGAGTACCTTTTCATAAAAAGAAATGGGGATAGAATTTTCGGTCAGATTGTACTATAATGTGGTAGTAATCTTTTCTGCGTTGCTTTATGTAACAGCAGAATGACGTTATTTATATTTCCAGTAAAAAGGTTGGAAGAAATTAATGGAACAAATGGCCTTGATAATCATGAATATTTGTCGGAGATTGACTGTACCACTTGTATTTTTGATTTGTATTATATACGTGTTACGTATTGCTGGAAAAAAATTCAGAACACGGCTGCCGCCACGGCAATGATTCTCCCATTGTATTGCCCCGCCGCTAATACCGATACTCAAGATACAGCATGATTATTAGCCATGTGTGGTGGTGTGCTTATACTATTGATTTCTTGAATTTTGCATTGTCCGTTGACGATGTTCTTCCGGAAAACAGGAGCTTCTACAGCAATATGTAGAATAATGGTAATAAGGAAAATAGCTGTTAATATTCTGTGCCAAAACATCCATTTAGGCTTTAACCTTTTCCGAAACACATAGCTGGCCCATAATAGAACAAGAACTGTGAAACACAAAACTCCCCACTTAAAGTCAAAAACTGTAAAAGGCAGTAATGACGTGTAAGAAACGCTAATATATGCAAATATTCCATGTAGTAACGATGCAACAATCAGCCCTATTCCCAATAGCTTGTGCTGTCTTATTTATTTTTTTGATCCAACTGTCTTTGCTGTAAAAGCGTGTATTTATATAATGTCCAAAAGCTGTCTCTCTGTTAATTGCTCTGGCGGGTGCATACCGAGTGCTGAAAAAAAACGATTTGTGGCTTGTCCCTGCTGACGCGGAAAAGCTTGCAGATAGCAGACTAAAAAAAGTAAAAAACAAACAGCAATATTTGAGGCTGTAAAATAATAAGGAGGTGGTTATTTTGACAATAAAAAAGCGGCTTTTTCTTTCAAATATTTTAATGATAACCATTACGATTATAATGTCGCTTATTACCGTATTGATTTGCATAGTAATTTTGAATGCGATGTTTGGCGGCTCTCTATTTGAGATACTTAAAGAAAGACAACAATCTCCGGCTATTGGATTGGAAAGTATCGGAATAACATATGACGCCCAAATGATACTGCTTTCCGTTTTGGTCATTGGTTGCATCATAGGAACAGTATATTTTACCAACCGTTTTCTAACAAAGTTTGTATTCAGTAAAATTAATCAGCCATTAGAAACGCTTGTAAATGGTGTTCATCAAATAAGCGACGGCAATCTCGATTATAGAATTTCTTATGATACGAATGACGAATTTAAGTCTGTATGCGAGGACTTCAACAGTATGGCTAATAGATTGAAAATCTCTGTTGATGAGGTACAGAAAAACGAACAGAACAGAAACGAAATGCTTGCTGGAATTTCACATGATTTAAGAACGCCCCTGACATCAATTAAAAATTATATCAAAGGATTAAGGGATGGTATTGCTAAAAGCTCCGAAAAGGAACAAGAATATTTGGACGTAATCTATCGTAAATCATGTGAAATGGAAGGACTGATTGACCAACTGTTTTTATTTTCAAAATTGGAAACCGGCAATCTTCCATTCCATTTCAAATCGGTGTCTATACAGAATTATATTGTTACTTTGCTTGATTCATTGGAAAGCGATTTACGGAATAACCATGCCGAAATAAATTTAGCAAGTGATTGTCAGGTGCAAAAGGTTTTGATTGACGGAGAACAAATGCGGCGTGTAATATCCAACATTTTATATAACAGCGTAAAACATAATAAGGGCAAGGAAATTCACATAGTTGTTACTTTATATCAAGAGAGAAACCGCATATTCATCAAGATAAAAGATGATGGAACAGGAGTGGCAGAAGAACAAATATCCCGTCTGTTTGACAGCTTTTACAGAGGCGACGAAGCAAGGAGCAACCCGTCAAGCGGAAGCGGTCTTGGCTTATCTATCGCAAAAATGATTGTTACTGTGCACGGCGGGAAAATCACAGCGGAAAATGATAATGGGTTATCTATCATCATTGAACTGCCAATAGAATGGGAGGATAGCGTATGAAATGTATTTTAATAGCGGAAGATGATGCAGAAATAGCCGAAATCGAAAAAGATTACTTAGAAATAGACGGTATGGAAGTAGATGTTACAAGCGATGGAAACTCCGTGCTTGGAATGTTAGACGCAAAACATTATGATTTATTAATATTAGACATAATGCTGCCGGGCAAAAACGGATATGAATTATGCAAAGAAATCCGTTCCTCAATGGATATACCCATTCTTATGGTTACAGCCAAAACTGAAACGGCTGATAAAATCAAAGGGCTTGGGTTTGGTGCAGACGATTATATAGTTAAGCCGTTTGACGCAGTGGAACTTGTGGCAAGAGTAAAGTCACATCTGACACGATATGACAGGCTTACAAATGGAAATAATAATGGGAATGGGGATAAAAGCATAGACAAGTTTATTGCCGCCGGTAATCTCCGCATATATCCTAAAGCCTATAAAGTTTCAGTCCGGGATAAAGATGTGAAATTGACGGGACGGGAATTTGAATTATTGTTATTTCTCGCGGAAAATCCCAATATTGTTTTTTCGAAAGAAAATCTTTTTGAAAAAATATGGGGATATGATTATGTAGGGGACAGTGCCACCGTAACAGTACACATCAACCATGTGCGCGAAAAAATTGAGGACGATAGCAGCAATCCGCAGTATATAGAAACCGTTTGGGGTGCAGGATACAGATTTAATAAGCAAGCGGAGTAAACCATAAAACCGAAAAATATAAAGAAGCTGACGCTTTGATGATAACGTCAGCCTCTTTATATTTTTCGCACTCTTTCTTTATAGATTCTTTAGACTCTTTACCCTGTTACTTTAGATTTGTATTTTATCATATAACCATAAGGCACGGAAATGTGCAGGAAAAAAGGAGGTACTTTCAAATGACAGTAATAAAAGTAGAACATCTGGTAAAAGACTACGGCAACAGGCGGGGTTGTTTCGATGTATCGTTTAATGTAAACGCTGGCGAGGTTTACGGGTTCTTGGGGCCCAACGGAGCGGGCAAAACTACTACGATTCGCCATATGTTAGGCTTTTTGAAGCCCGACAAAGGCAGTGTGTCAATCAACGGAAAAACAACGTGGGAGTATGCGCATGACATTAACGCGAATATCGGTTACATTCCGGGTGAAATCAATTTCCCCGACAAGATAACCGGCATGGAGCTTATCAAGTGGATGGCGGATATGCGTGGTACAAAAGACCTAAAAAAAGCAAAAGAACTTTTGGATTTTTTTGAGCTTGACCCCGATGGCGAAACAAAGCGTATGAGCAAGGGTATGAAACAAAAAGTCGGAATCGTGTGTGCACTTATGCACGACTCTCAAATACTTATCCTCGACGAGCCAACAAGCGGACTTGACCCTTTGATGCAGGAAAAATTTATTGAACTTATCAGGAACGAGCAAAAAGCGGGCAGGACGATATTGATGTCCAGCCATATGTTCCCCGAAGTGGAAAAAACGTGCGACAGGATTGGCATAATCAAGCAGGGCGAGATGGTGACGGAAGTCACTATGAATGACATTACGAAATCTCCGAACAAGACCTTTAAGGTGAAATTTGCTGATGGCGGCGAGAGCAAGCGTATTGCGAAAGAACACCCTGAACTTGATTTTAAGGAAATAAACCACGAAAAGAACCGTGTAAAAATCAAGGTGAACGATAAAGACATCAACGCTGTTACAAGACTGCTTTCAAATTACAAAATCCAGTATATGACGGAAGAAAAACTGACACTTGAGGACTATTTCATGAAGTTTTATTCCAACGAAATCCAAGTAAAGGGAGGCAAAAAATCATGACAATAGCAATTACTCAAAAAGACTTGATATTTAAGCCGTTACTAAAAAAGTCGATTAAGGATAATTGGAAACTGTGGGCTGTAATCACCGTTGCTATTACCGGAATGATTACTCTCATTATAAGCGTTCCGTCGCTTACGGATAATAGCAAACTGGCAAAAATGGTGGATAGTGGAGTGAGTTTTGCAGGTCAGGGTTTGACGATGCTCTATCCTATGTTCATCGTTATGCTGGCAACCGTCTATGCTGTCGTTACTGCCAATAAGCTGATAGCGGCACAGGTAGACAGAGGCTCTATGGGATATATAATGGTCAATCCTATAAAAAGAAACCAATTCTCGATCACGCAAGGCATTTTCATGGCAGGTTCGGTAGTGGGGATGTTTACCGTAGTCACATTGGTAGGATCGATAGCGTTGGCACTCACTGGCGATGCTGCTACAATAGGATTTTTCACGCTCCTTAACTTGGGCTGTATGCTTCTGCTGCTTGCGTGCAGCGGAGTAGCGTTTTTAGCATCGTGTATTTTCAACCGTTCAGGTTCGTCCCTCGCAATGGGCGGCGGTATCGTGATTACATCTTTCCTGCTTTCGTTCTTATCTCAGTTAGAGGAATATGTATCCTTTTTTAAGGTGTTCCGTTATACCACATTACATGCTTTGTTTAATACGACACACATAGTGGAGCAGGGTGCGAGTATGATATGGGATTTTTGCATCTTACTTGTGATAGCTATCGTGTGCTATATTGCCGGTGCAGTATTTTTTAAGAAAAAAGATTTGCCTTTATAAAATGTAGTGACTGCCTTGTATTTTGGAGTTGTTCCTTTTGCCCCCTTTATACAATAAAGGAAAAATGTAGCAGTGCTATGAAAGGAAACAATATAGCTTATAAAATATACATTCAAAGAAAAAATCAATTATTTAAGAGGTGGATTTTATTCATTTAATGAATCTGCTCATTCACCACTATGGGAGGAACCATTGAAGTTTATGGAAATAATCAAAGAAATTAAATATACAGAAAAATAGGAAAGAGAATAGATTTTTTTGTTTTAATAATTACTTACTATTATATTTAAGCACCTAACTAGGTGCTTTTTGTATACTAAAATTAATTTACTAATTGCTTGATTCATGGTATTATTTACTAAGAGTTTTGAAAAGAGGCTTAAAAATATGAAAGAGAATAAATTATTATTTTTTGATATAGATGGGACACTAATTGATGCAACACTAGGAATTAATGATATTCCTATATCAACAATATATGCGTTAAATCAATTACGCTTGCATTATCATAAAGTATTTATAGCGACAGGAAGATGCCAATGCTTTATTGTAGATCCAGTATTAAGCTATCCATTTGATGGTTTTGTTACTTGTAATGGAGCTTATGTAAGTTATGAGGGTAATTGTATCATGAAGCATCTAATCTCACAAAAAGCGATTGATGCAGCAATTAACTTTGCTTTAAGATATCAGACTATTTTATATTTAGAATCAAGTCAATCCATCTATATTACGAATGGCGATAAAGAAGGACATGTAGACTTTGAAAATAAGTGGGAAATGAAAAAAAGTGTTCAAGTTCGTGATTTTAATAAAAACGACATAGAAGTATATATAGGTATTATGCTTGTCAATAATGAAAGTCAAATTGAGCCATTACGAGTATCTTTATCTGAATTTTTCGATATCCAACAACATCCTAATCAATTATCATTTGATTTAACTTTAAAAAACGTTTCAAAAGAAACAGGAATTACGAAACTAGTAGAAACGTTAGGATATGATATGAAAGATGTATTTGCTTTTGGTGATGGTAATAATGACATAGAAATGATTTCATCAGTAGGTTATGGTATAGCCATGGGCAATGCTGTAAAGCCACTAAAAGAGGTTGCTTTTGATATTACATCATCAATTAATCAAGATGGAATTAAAAACGCCTTAATCAAATATCAGTTAATAGAGGAGAATATATGTACAAAGTAAATCAAATAAAAGTAAAAGTCGATCAAGATAGAAAAGAGTTTCCTCGATTGATAGCTAAAAAGTTAAATCTAAGAGTGAATGATATTAAAAATGTGAAACTAATAAAGCGATCCATTGATGCAAGAAATAAAGATAATGTGCATTATAGTTGCTCGTTTTCATTTGAAATTAGCATTGATGAACAAGTATTTTTATCAAAAGTTCCACATAAGTTGATTACAAAAATAGAAGAAAGACAACCATTGACTTTGTATAAAACAAACAAAAAAATTATTATTGTTGGTGCTGGTCCTTCAGGTTTATTCACTGCCTTACTTTTATTAAAAGCTGGTAATCAAGTTATTATTATTGAACGAGGGGAAGATGTCGATAAAAGAAAAGAATCTGTAGAAAGCTTTTTTGAGACAGCAGTATTAAATCCCGATAGTAATATACAATTTGGGGAAGGTGGAGCTGGTACATTTAGTGATGGTAAACTAACGACTTCAATTAATAATCCTTTAATTCAAGATATCTTGGAAATATTTGTATCTGCTGGAGCACCAGAAGAAATATTATATGAAGCAAAACCGCATATTGGAACGGATTATTTAGTAACTGTTGTCAAGAATTTAAGAAAACAAATCATTGATTTAGGCGGTACTATTTTATTCGAGACAAAATTAGTTGATATTGTTATGAATGAAAATAAGTTGAAAGCAATCAAAGTTAAGAATAAAGATACTATATTAGAGGTTTATTTAGATGCCTTAGTGCTAGCAATTGGTCATAGTGCTAGGGATACTTATGAAATGTTATATAAGCATAATATTGAAATGCAACAAAAAACATTTGCTGTTGGTATTCGAATAGAACATCCACAGGATTTCATTAATGTTAGTCAATATGGCGAAAAGTTTAAACATAAATTAGGAGCTGCTGATTATAAATTAGCGTATCACACAAAAGACAATCGTGGGGTATACACGTTTTGTATGTGTCCTGGAGGCTATGTTGTAGCAAGTAGTAGTGAAGAAGGACATCTAGTTGTTAATGGGATGAGTGAATTTGCTAGAGATGGAAAAAATGCAAATAGTGCCATTTTAGTTAATATTTTTCCTAGTGATTTTTCTAGTGATGATCCATTAGAAGGGATTTTGTTTCAACGTGATTTAGAAAGAAAAGCCTTTTTATTAGGAGGCAGTGATTACAGTGCACCAATCTCTTTATTGAAAGATTATATGGAAAATACATTTAGTGCTAAATTGGAAGATGTAATACCTACATATCGTCCAAGAACTAGATTTGTTAATATAAATCATATATTCCCAGATTTTATTAATACTGCTTTAAAAGAAGGAATAGAGTCTTTTAATCGAAAGATTGATGGATTCAATATGGATAATGCAGTCATCACAGGAGTAGAATCAAGAAGTTCATCGCCACTACGAATCGTAAGAGATGAACATTTCGAAACAAATATTAAAGGAGTTTATCCAATTGGAGAAGGGGCAGGATATGCCGGAGGAATTACTTCTAGTTGCTTAGATGGATTGAAATTTGCTCTTGATTTCATGAAAGTGAATATGGATTAGTCAGTAATACTCTATTTATTATGATTGGGATTTGGTTCGTTTTATTATGTTAAGCAAATTAAAAGAAGAAATAATTTCCATTTAATTAAGGAATCCTTTTCTTCTTTTTTTTGTTATTAATACGTTTGTCATGTTGTAGTAATTCTTAGAACCAAATAAGAATACTTTTTTAGGATTTATTCTCATATTTACAATATTTGTAAATATACTTTAACTAAAGGTGGAGAGGTAATTGCAATATAATATTTCAAATTTACATGGAACAAGTTATTTTGATTCAAAAATAATATTAGTATTTCATATCGAGTATTTAAAAGTAATAGAAGAACCCTGCATATTTATCAATCAACATTTTTTTTATCATGCATTACAATTAAAAGAAAATACATTATCAAATTTATTGATTGATGCTGTGCAAAGTTATTTACAAGGAAGTACAGCTTTTCCATATGAAGTAATACGAAAAATAATAATAACGAACAATCATAATTTTGTTTTCAGTGGTTACTTTGATGATTACATTTTCAGTGGAGGAGCACATGGCAATACGATTCGTCATAGTTTTACTTTCTTAGTAAATTGTGGTGAAAGTGTGAGTTTACTTATCAGTGATTTTCAAATTGCTCCAAAAAACAAAGAAGAAATCATTGATACTATAATTAAGCAAATACAAGAATCGAATACGGAGGATCAATATTTTTCTAATTACAGGGAGTTATTATTCAAACATTTTAATCAAAAAAATTTTTATGTCGATCACAATGGAATCATCATTTTTTATCAATTATATGAAATTGCTCCATATTCTATGGGCATTCCTATATTTCATATTCCATTTACCAGTTAATTATATTTTCATTTCTATATCTAATTAGTGTGTGAATTTATTAATATATCTAAACACACACTTTTTTTATGCAACAAGTTATGCTACACTAAAAGAAGATTATAACATCTAGAAATTTAAGGAGATAGGTATGAAAGCTAAAAGTATTGCAAAAGTGGTCAATAATAAACCTGAAATTGTAAGAAATAATGATTCTATTAAGGTAATAAAAGAAAATAAAACAATAGTAAATTATTTTCTTTTTAATGAATATGAGATTCATTTAAATACAATACCAGCAAACACGATGCAGGAATGGCATTATCATTCTTCTATAGAAGAAGTCATTTTAGTCACCAAAGGAATCTTAACTTGTAAGTGGATAGATGAAGAAAAAATAGCAATCGATACTATTAATATAGGGGATATTGTTAGGGTAAAGAACTCAATACATACCTTTGAAAATATAACAAAACAAGATTGTGAATTTATTGTTTTTCGTTTAATACTAGATGGGAAGGACAAAAGAAAAGTAATAAAAAATGATAAAAAGATTGTAGAGATAAAAGAGAATGAATAATATAATTTTTTATCAAGCAACTCTAAACGATATTGAATTATTAGTTGATATGAGAATTAAGGATTTAAAAATGTTTTCAGATAAAATAATAGAAAAAGAAACAATAATTAATATTAGGAGCTTTTTCAAGAGTAAGTTAACAACAAATGAATGTATAACCATTCCAGCTTTCTTAGATCAACAAATAATCGCTACAGGTAGTATTTATTATTATGATGTTATGCCTTCATATGAGAACCCAACAGGTAAAGTTGGTCAGTTTACGAATATTTGGGTAGATGAGAATTATCGTGGTAAAGGAATAGCAAAATCAATTATTCAACAATTGATGGAAAAAAGCAATTATTTAGTTGGATTGTATTGCCTTAATTCTTCTAAGGAGGCAACGGGTATGTATGAGAAACTAGGATTTTCATACAATGAACACTATATGATATATAAGAATGAAAGGAAGAAAATATGATAGAGTTTAAAGAGATAGATCGAGAAAATTTTTGGAAAGTCATAAATTTAAAAGTAACAAAGGAACAAAATGACTTTGTTGCAACAAATGCAACATCGATAGCTCAATCAAAGGTACAACCAGAATGTATTCCATATGCAGTTTATTATGATGAAACACTAATTGGTTTTGTTATGTATTGCTTGAATAATAAAGATAATGAATATTGGATTTATAGAATGATGATTGATCAAAAATTTCAAGGTAAAGGATATGGAAAGAAAACATTAGAAAAATTGATTCAATTGATAAAAGAAGAGAATTTATTAAAGCATAAAATATATTTAGATGTTGATGGTAATAATAAAGTTGCTATATCTTTATATAAGAAGTTAGGTTTTGAATTTGATGGTCGCATCATAGAAAATGAACATGTCATGGTATTAGAATACTAAATATAGTAGTCTTCCAATGTAAAAGAGTAGGTTTTCAACATTTTTAAAGCTACTCTTTTTTATGTTGTAGATAGTTGCTATTTAGCTATATTAATGACATATACATCGTTTACTATCTAAACATAGAAATAGTAACACAACATTACTAGATAATCTTTGAATAAGAGTAAGTACAATTATTATGAATATTAGGTTTATTTATCTAGTTTAAACTCAAAAATAATATTTAATTTCTATATTATTTTTCACTAAAAGACTGTTAACATAAATTATGTTGATAAATTCACAAGAAATTAGTATAAGAGAAAAACTGATAAAAAAAAGTAAACTCTTACATTCTGATTTAAAACGGTTACATCAACTAAAAAACCCCCATATAATCATAATAATTTGAATTCTACAGGTTGCAAAAAAAATAAAAAAATGCTATAGTTAAAAGGTGGAAGATAAAAAAATCACAATATATGAGGAGGAAAGAATATGGCGAAAGCTATCAAGAGTGAATCGAATAAAGTTGAATGGACAGAAGAAATGATTGATCAACATGTTGATGAGTTAGCAAAAAATGGACAAGAAGCTTTAAGTAACTATTTATTATTAAATCAAGAGCGAGTAGACTATATTGTGGCAAAATGTTCTGTTATGGGTCTAGATCAACATGGCGTTTTAGCAGAAGCCGCAGTTAATGAGACAAAAAGAGGAGTATTTGAAGATAAAGCAGTAAAAAATTTATTTGCTTGCGAATATGTAAACTCAAATTTACGTCATTTAAAAACAGTAGGTATCATTAATGAAGATCCCTTATTAGGAATTACTGAAATTGCTGAGCCTGTAGGAGTTATTTGTGGTATTATACCAACAACAAACCCTACATCAACGGTTATATTTAAATCATTAATTGCTATTAAAACTAGAAATCCAATTATTTTCTCATTCCATCCTTCTGCCTATGAATGTTCTGTGTTGGCAGCTAAATGTATGAGAGATACAGCAATTGTCGCTGGAGCTCCTGAAAATTGTATTCAATGGTTAGGAATGAAATCAATGTATGCAACATCAGCATTAATGAAACACCCTTCTATTGCTACTATCTTAGCAACTGGTGGAAATGCGATGGTTCGATCTGCTTATTCTTGTGGTAAACCAGCATTAGGAGTTGGGGCAGGAAATGTTCCTTCTTATATTGAGAAAACAGCAGTTATTAAAAGAGCAGTTAATGATATTGTACTATCAAAAGCATTTGATAATGGTATGATTTGTGCTAGTGAGTCAGCTGCTATCATTGATAAGGAAATATATGATCAAGTAATCAACGAATTTAAAAGATTTCATGTTTACTTCTTAAATAAAGAGGAAAAGAAAAAATTAGAACAATATATGTTCGATACAACCGCTTATTCAGAAACGGTCGATCAAGCACATTTAAATCCAAATGTTGTTGGTATCGCAGCTCCAATAATAGCAAAAGCAGCAGGATTTGAAGTCCCTGAAGATACACAAATTTTATGTGTCGTATGTAAAGAAGTTGGACCGAATGAACCATTAACTAGAGAAAAACTATCTCCTGTATTAGCTATCCTAAAATCAGAATCAACTGATGATGGTATTAAAAAGGCAGAACAGTTTGTAGAGTTCAACGGATTAGGACACTCAGCTGCTATTCATACCGAAGATCATAACATTGCATTAGAGTTTGGTCAACGTGTAAAGGCAGTACGAATTATAGAAAATGCACCATCTACATTAGGTGGTATTGGTGGAGTTTACAACGCTTTCATTCCATCATTAACATTAGGTTGTGGTTCTTATGGAAATAATTCTGTTTCTAACAATGTTAGTGCATTTAATTTAGTAAATATTAAACGAGTAGGGAGAAGAAATAACAATATGCAATGGGTAAAACTTCCACCAAAGGTTTATTTTGAAAGAAATTCTATTCAATATCTAAGAGACATGAAATCGATGGAAAAAGCAATGATTGTCACTGATAGAGGAATGTATAATTTAGGATATGTCGCGAAAGTTGAAGATGCAATCAAGCGTAGAAGAAATAAAGTAGATTTAGAATTATTCTTTGAAGTTGAACCTGATCCAAGCTTTGAGACAGTAGAAAAAGGGTTGAGAATTATGAATAATTTCCAACCAGACGTTATTATTGCATTAGGTGGGGGTTCTCCAATGGATGCAGCAAAAGTAATGTGGTTGTTATATGAAAACCCTGGTATTGATTTCAATGATATTAAACAAAAATTCATGGACATTAGAAAACGTGCCTTTAAGTTTCCAGAATTAGGTAAAAGAGCTAGATTGATTTGTATTCCTACAACTTCTGGAACAGGATCTGAGGTAACACCTTTCTCTGTTATTACAGATACAAAAACAAATAAAAAATATCCATTAACTGACTATGCACTAACTCCAACAGTTGCTATTGTCGATCCTGAATTTGCGGTCAGTATGCCTAAAAGCATTGCGGCAGATACTGGTGTCGATGTATTAACACATGCAGTTGAAGCTTATGTTTCTGTTTTAGCTAGTGATTATACTGATGGTTGGGCTAAACAAGCAGTCAAATTGGTGTTTGATTATTTAGAAAAATCAGTTAATGAAGGAGATCCAAAAGCTAGAGAAAAAATGCATAATGCTGCAACCATTGCTGGTATGGCATTTGCAAATGCCTTCTTAGGAATGAATCACTCATTAGCACATAAAATTGGTGGAGAATTCCGTGTTCCACATGGACGTACGAATGCTATCCTACTGCCTCATGTTATTCGTTATAATGGACAAATTCCAACTAAGTTAAATATCTGGCCTAAGATTGAACATTATCAAGCAGATGTTAAATATATGGAATTAGCACAATTAATTGGATTACATCCAAAAACACCAGCAGAAGGTGTTGAAATGTTTGCTAAGGCATGTGAGGAATTAATAGCTGCAGTTAGTATTCCAGATAATTTTGCATCTCAAGGTATTAAAGAAGAAAAATGGATGGATAGTATTCATAGAATCGCTATGAATGCATATGAAGATCAATGTTCACCAGCCAATCCTCGTATGCCAATGGTAAAGGATATGGAAAAAATTCTTATTGCTTCTTACTATGGTAAAGCAGGGAAAAAATAATTATTAGCAAAGTCAAGAAATTTAATAGGTAAGTATGTATAGGAATAATCATTGATTTGGGGGAATTTGGATTATTCAATTAGTGTAAACATATAGTAAAAAAAGTGCGAGTGCACTTTTTTTACTATATTTAGCAATTATGCATTGTTTTCAACCACAACTTCTGTATCAATATCGTGAAAGAATTTTGTTCTAGAGATAACAATTGCAGCAATACCCATGAAGACTGCAGAGAAAATAAAGATACTTCTAGAACCAGTTAAATCCAACATATAACCAAATAGTAATGAATAGATAGCTCTTCCAATAGAAATAGTCGCTGTATTTAATGTAACAGCAGTAGCATAGGCATTTTCATCAACTGAATGCTTTAAATATGATAGATTTCCCACAGTTGAACAAGCAACTGTGATACAATGCAATACAGAAAATAGTAAGAAAATAATATAATTAGGGGCTAACGCATATGCTATATAACGTACTATTAACACTAAGGCATTAATAAAGTAAATTTTCTTATAACCATATTTAGAAAAAGCTTTACCGATAATACCCAATAATAAAATCTCTGGTAAGGCAGTAACAAATGTAAAAATACTCGCACTATTTGCAGCTCCATTTAATGTTGAAACCATATGGATAGCGGCATATCCATTAGCACTATCCATAAGTATTCCTGTCAATAATGAAACAGAAGCAATGAATAAAAACTTTTTATTCTTTAATACTAATTTTATACTAGATTCTTTTTTCTCTGTTTCTTCTTCTTCTTCTTCTGTTTCTACTACTTGAATATCTGTTTTAGGAAAGCCAAAAGCCAAGAAAATACATAGGAATAACAATACCATATAGACAGTAAAGATAGGGCTATAGTCATTTGCTTTAACAAAGAAACCAACGGCTAAACTTCCTATTACATAGCCCAATGAACCCATGGAGCGAATAGAACCATAATTAGCATTGTATTTGGATGCATAATTAACCGCCTGAACGTCTGACATAGGAATTGATCCTGAACGACACAATTCTAAGATTACACCAGAAATAATAACTGCCACATAACCAACTTGCATGGAATAATTGAAAGCAGCTATTAATGAAGCACTTAATGAAATCAATAGCAGTAATTTATATTTTTTAGTCTTATCACCGATGACTCCCCAGTAAGGTGCAATTAACACAGAAATAATTAGTGTAGTAAAAGTAAATATACCTAATTGTTTACCAGTTAAACCTAAGTTAGTTTGCAAATATTGATTGATATATGGTAAAAATCCACCCATTGAAGCAAAATAGCATAGATAAAACAAGGAAAAAATCTTAGACTCAAAATTTTTTTTCATGATATTTCTCCTCTTAAAATAGTTGTTACTTTATATTATAGTATAAAAAAGAAAATGCTTACATTTATTTCTGTCTTTGAAAATAATACTTTAAATTCAATGATTTTATCAATATAAAAAATTATTTCTTCCCTCTATTATCCTAAATTTAATACACTTTCCATTAATCGATGTTATACTTATAGTAAGTAATACGTTTAATGTTAAGTTTGGACAAAGTAAAAAATGAAAAGAGGAGTTGATCAATTATGGAAACGATCAATGGTTTAATCTTTATTTTTACAATGGCTTACCAGATAGCAAAAACTGTTCTTACAATTGTATTTCTAATTCTTGGAATCAAATCTTTCCAAAAGTATTTAAGGTCATAATTAAACATATTGCAAACACACGATACTATTGGTCTGTGATGAATTAGTTTAATAGCAAATCTACTAAGTGGTCAAAATTTATTTTTGACCTTTTTATGAGCAATCAAGGAGAATGCAAAATCTAGAATTACTTAGTATCCAGTAAAATGGATGCCTGATTAAGATATCTATCCTATGATTTAGACTTATTCATTTCTAACATAATAAATTTATAATTTTGGTTAATTATTAGTAACTCTCTAATACATATATAAATAAGGAGAGTGATTAAAATAGAACAATTAATTATACCAATTTTAGAAACATATCAAGAAACAATAGTAGTCAGTAGTAGAGTATTAGCTGAACAATTAAATATAAAACATGATGCTATACTTCAAGATTTGAAAAAGATTTCTAGAGAACCAAAGACTACTTCATTATTTATCATGAAGGAATATAAAGATAAAAATGAAAAAAAGAAAAAAGAGTGTTTTTTAACAAAAGACGGTTTCACTTTATATATGTTCAATATTCCAGACCATAAAGAGTTAAAGATAGCATATCTTAAAGCATTCATTCAAAAAGAGAAGGTAACACAAACGAAACAACATGTATCTTCAGTTCCTGATGATATAGCAAAAATAAAACAAAAAGCTGATTATGTTGATAGAATCTTACAAAATAAAAGTTTGCTTTATGTAACACAAATAGCGAAAGATTATGGTATGTCAGGAGCTGCTTTTAATAAGTTACTACATGAACTTAGAATTCAATATAAACTAGCAGATCAATGGTTATTATATTCAAATATAGCAAATAAAGGTTATGTAGGTTCAGAGATATTCAATATTGAGCATAGCGATGGACTTGAAGAAATAAAAATGAATACGAAATGGACTCAAAAAGGACGATTATTTCTATATGAGGTTTTAAAATCAAAAGGGATATTACCTATTTTAGAGCAAAATCAAAATGATTGCTAGCATGCAAAGTCTTTAATAAAAATAAAAAGAAATACTTTGGGGGTGTAGATAAAATGTTTTATCTACACCCCCAGCAACCTGTCAATCTAGATTACATAAAAGAATTAACATAGCATTATACAGTTAATTCTTCCCATGTTGATAACAGTATAGTTAATTCTTCTTCTTTTTTTAAAATAACTTGTTGTAGGTCATTATATTTAATATAATCCTCAATAACTTCTTGGCTTAGTAATACTTCTTCTAATTCTTTTATTTCTTCTTCTATACTATTAATTTGCTGTTCTAAACGCTCTATTTTTTTTCTTTTTTTTCTTTCTAATGATTGCAAACGTTTTTGCTCTTGGTAATCTAATTGATTGGCACTAACTTGATTTACAATAGGAGTATTCTCTTTTTTATGAAATAAATATTCCTGAAACTTATATTCATAAGTAGTAGTACCTTCGCTACTAAATTCAACGATTTTAGTAGCAATTTTATTAATAAAATAGCGGTCATGAGAGATAAACAAAATTGATCCTTCAAAGAATTCTAGTGCATCTTCTAATATTTCTTTTGATTGTATATCTAAGTGGTTTGTAGGCTCATCTAATATTAGAAAATTAGCTTGTTGTAATAATAATTCTACTAAAGCAACGCGACTTTTCTCACCACCACTTAATACGTTTATATCTTTAAAGACATCGTCACCTTTAAATTGGAACCATGCAAGTGCATTACGTACTTCTTGATGATTCATAGAAGGATATTGATCATGAATCTCTTCAAAAATAGTTTTATTTAATGATAGGTTTGCTTGTTCTTGATTAAAATAACCAACATCAACGTTTGTTCCATAACGAATCTGACCATTAATTGGAGTCAGTGTATCTAATAAAATATTAAATAAGGTTGTTTTGCCAATCCCATTAGGTCCAATAATTGCGATTCTATCATTTTTCTTTACTGTAAAAGAAACATTCTTAAATAGAGGTTTATCAAATGCCATAGCTAAAGAATCGACTGTCAAAACTTCAAATCCAGAAGAACGTTTTGGTTTAAAACTTATTCGTATTGCTTCAGGTAATGTTTCTGGTTTCTCAATTCTCTCTAATTTATCTAATTGTTTCTGTTTACTTTTTGCTCTTCTAATTTTCTTTTCTTGATTATAAGAGTAGAGTAAAGCAATACTTTTTTCTTGTTTTTTAATTATTTTTTGTTGATCAAGAAAATGTTTTAATGCTAATCGTCGATCAATTGCTTTTTTGTAGGCATAATCATGGTATTTTCCTTTATAATAACTAGATTTACCATTTTCGATTTCTAAAATAGCAGTCGTTGTTTGATCAATGAAATAGCGATCATGTGATACAATAATTACAGCACTTGGATAATTTTTGACATAATTTTCAAGCCATGATATCGCATCAATATCTAAGTGGTTTGTAGGTTCGTCTAATAGTAAGAAATCAGGTTGTTGTAATAATAGCTTAGTCAAATTTAATCTTGATTTTTGCCCACCAGATAGCTCCTTAACTACTTGATTGAATTCTTCTTTCTTAAAACCAAGGCCCGTTAATACTCCTTGGATTCTACTTTGATAACTGTAGCCATTTTTATCTAAAAATTCATGTGATAGTTTCTCATATTCTTCCATTAAGCTAGCTAACTTTGGTTCTATTACTTTTTTCATTTGCTCTTCCATATAACGAAGAGTTTTTTCTTTCTCAATTAAATCTTTAAATACAGTAGTTGCCTCTTCTAAAATTGTTTTATTAGGATCTAACTGTAAATCTTGAGAGAGATATCCTATACTGATTTCTTTTTTTAGGAATAAATCACCATTATCATGCGTATATTTACCTGCAATAATCTTTAATAAAGTTGATTTTCCAGAACCATTGACCCCAATAATTGCTATTTTTTCTCTATCTTCTAATTTAAATGTAATATTATGTAATACTTTTGTTACACCAAAAGATTTTTCTATATTTGTACATGAAAAAATCATTATCATCACCTTTATCATAATACCATAAATTTAAAATTTATGAAACCTCAACTTTGACTCACGTTTTCAATTGTATTTTAATTTTCAATACGGTATAATAAAAAATATAAAGGAGTTGGATTATATGATTGTAGAAAAGCGAATTCTTAAAGAAAAAGCACCAGAAACATATCGCTTGATTGTCATTAGTGATGTTCATGCACATTATGAATTATTTAATAAATTAGTCCATCAAACACAGTTAAAAGAAGATGATTATTTAGTTATTTTAGGCGATTTTATGGAGAAAGGTGACGATGGATTAGAGGTACTTTATAAAATTAGAGATTTAAAGCAACGCAATCATACCTTTGTTTTAATGGGGAACTGTGAAGAGTATTTGTTGAGGTTATTATGTGATGAATCAAAAGCAACAAAACTTATCGAATATATAAAAACATCTTCGAATAGTTTATTATCTAAAACAGCAGAAGTATTAAATCTTGACGTTGATAAAGAAGAAGCAAACAATGTTCAAGAAAAATTAAAACATTATTTAGATAAAGAAATATCAATTTTAAAATCATTAGATACTGCTTTAGAGTTTGACCAGTTTATTTTTGTTCATGCTGGTGTAGAAAAGCGTCAGGATTGGGAAAATTCGGATGTAGAAACTATGCTTGAATTACGCGATTTTTTCTATCAAGGACATGCAATACGCGATAAATATGTCATCTGTGGGCACACTCCATCATGTAATTATTATGATTATAAAATAGATAACTCTGTTATTATTTCCCATCAACGAAAAATTATATCTATTGATGGAGGGGTAGGAGTTAAATCAGTTTCTCAATTAAATGCCTTTATTATTGAAAAAAGTGATGAAGGATATGTATATTCAAGTAAATCAGTGGATGAATTTGACAAATGTGAAGTCGTTTTTCCGCATAAGGGAAAAGAAACTAGTGCAGTTAAAGTTGCTTGGCCAAATCTTGAAGTCGACGTATTGGGGATTGGAACTTCATTTTCTTGGTGTCGAAAAGTTGATACACAAGAATTATTATATATAAAAAATGAATTTCTATATGAAGAAAATGGACATTATTATTGTAGAGATGACTATATTTCTTCAATGTTAGAGATACTACCATATGATAGAGTAAGTTTAATTGCTACGTATGGGAAATATGCCTATATTATGAAGGATGGTCATGTTGGTTGGACAAAAAAAGATAAAATTAAAAAAAGTAATAATTAATAAAAAAGCTATCTCAAAAAAACTACATGATAATAATAAAAATGCTTACAGTCTATCTGAAAAGGTATAACCGCCTTTTCAATAGGCTGTTTTCTTATGCATTGTTGACTGTATTAACTAGTAAAACAAGAAACGAAGGGTGGTCAAGTAAAAAGCCCCATTTGGGGCTATCTATAAGCAAATTTTTGGGTGGAGTTATTTATATCCACTCTTTAATAATTTCTTTTACTAAACGAACTAATTGTAGTTCAGCCGTTTTAGCTGCTTCCATCACTTCTTCATGATTTAATTCTGTTTGTGAAATACCAGCTGCCTTATTCGTAATTAATGAAATACCTAATGAACGCATTCCACAATGTCTAGCGACGATAGTTTCTGCTACAGTTGACATACCAACCGTATCAGCACCAATAATCTTATATGCTTGTATCTCTGAAGGAGTTTCAAACATTGGTCCCTGAAAATAGCCATAAACACTTTCTTTTAAATCAATATCTAGTTTATCTGCGATATCTAACGCCATCTTTCTTAATTCTTTTGAGTAGACATCGCTCATATCTTTAAATCTTGGTCCAAAATCATCTAAATTAGGTCCTCTTAATGGAGAAGGACATAAGAAAGAGATATGATCCTTAATTAAGGAAATGTTGCCAGGATTTAAATCATCTCTAATTCCACCACAAGCATTTGTGACCAATAATTCTTTGATTCCTAATCTAGCAAATACACGAATCGGTAAAGTAACGATAGAAATATCATAACCTTCATAATAATGAAAACGACCTTTCATTACAATCAGATTCTTATTATGAATTTTTCCAATATATAATTTTCCTTCATGCCCTGGAATACTTGAAACAGGAAAATGAGGAATGTTTTGATAGTCAATCACTATTGGATTTTCAACTTCATTTGCTAATGGTCCAAGACCAGAACCTAAAATAACAGCAATATCTAATGGTTCCTTTATGTATTGTGATATATAGTTTGCTGCTTCATTTATTTTTGTTATATAATCTTTCATACAATACCTCCTATAGTTTTCTATCTTTAAGTATAGCATAAATTTCTTGCAATCGATACGCTTTTACAATGCTGTTATATAGATTAATCCATTATATTTTAGTATAATGAATGGGGGTGGTTGTATGAATAAACAAGATTTTAGTCTTGCTTCTATAGAATTGAAAGAAAGTAAAGTATTTCGAGATCCCATTCATGGATATATTCGAATATTTCATTATGTCTTTTGGCAATTGATTAATGCTAGAGAAATGCAACGATTAAGAAGAATTCATCAATTAGGTGGAACACATCTTGTGTATCAAACAGCAGAACATTCTCGTTTTTCACACTCTTTAGGGGTTTATGAAACAGTAAGAAGAATGTTACAAGAAGAAAAAATTGGTCGCTATATCAATGATTATGATAAGATGTCTGTATTATGTGCCTCTTTATTACATGATATAGGGCATGGACCATTTTCCCATGCTTTTGAAAATGTGTTTAATCATTCTCATGAAGAGTATACTGTAAAAATAATAGTATCGAAAGAAACAGAAGTTTATCAAATATTAGAAAGCTATCATCAAGATTTACCAAATGATGTTGCTTCTATTATCACAAAAAAACACCAGAATCCAATATTAATTCAAATGATATCCAGTCAGTTGGATGGCGATCGTATGGATTATTTATTACGAGATTCTTATTTTACTGGTACAACCTATGGGCAATTTGATATTGAACGTATATTTCGAACAATGCAAGTATATCATCAACAAATTGTGATTAAAGAATCTGGAGTACAAGCAATTGAAAATTATATTTTAGCTAGATATCATATGTATTGGCAAGTTTATTATCATCCAACAACTCGAAGTTATGAACAATTATTGGTCGTGATATTTAAGCGGATTATTGATTTAGCAAATCAAAATAGCCCTATAATAAATAGCTTAACGTATCTTTTGCCTTTTATTAAGGATAAAGAGGTCAGTATTAAAGATTATTTAAAGTTGGATGAATCAGGTTTAAATTGTTATTTTAGCATACTACAAGATTGCTCTGATCCAATATTAAAGGATTTAACTAGACGATTCATGAATCGAAAATTATTTAAATATAGAACATTAGATTCTCTAGAAGAATTCGAAGAAATTAAAAGAAAAGCCAATCAACAAGGATACCCAAGTGAGTATTATGTTGTGATGGATGATCAACAACAAGTACCATATACGCATTATGGGACAAATCATAAAGTACAAGAAATTAAAATAGTAACAGAAAACGCTGAAATCAAAACATTACCTGAGGTATCAGAAATCGTTTCAGCAATTGTGGATAGTAAAGTAAATAAAACGGATCGTAAAATATATTATCCAAAAGAATTGAATTTGAAGGAAGTAGAGCAAACGAAGTCATCTAAAATATAAAGAGATATATTCTTACAAGAAAAAGAGAGTAATAGATATAAATTTGTTTCTATTACTCTCTTTTTTTAAACCAATAGATTGAACCATTAACATCATATTCTCCAGTCACTGGATTAATTGGTATTGCAGTAATTGTATTTGTTGTTTTATACCAAGAGGAGTTTTCTAACTCTGGAATAGCATTAATAATGCAAGAAAACATTTTTCTAGCAATTCGTTTGTATTCATCTTCTAATGCTTGATTATCATCATGACCAACCCAAATACCAACTAATACGTCTGGGTTATATCCAACAACTAAGCTATCCCAATCACTTGTTCCTGTTTTTGCGGCTAATGTGATATTAGATACTTCAGAAAGCATTGTTGGAGTTGCATAACTGATGTTATTGCTGTCAAATGTGCTAGTCAATAATTGATTTAAAATTAAACATGTATCTTTATCTAACAGTTGCTCATTTTTTGCTTGGTATTGATAAATAATGTTTCCATCGTTATCTTCGATTCTTTCAATAAAATATGGTTTATTAAACACTCCTTCACTAGCAAAGGTATTATAAATTAAAGCTACATCGTATATAGAACCTTCAAAGCTACCTAAAGCAAGGGATGGTTCAGGTGTAACATTATTAAATCCGAAGGCTTTTAATTGATTGCTTAAGACTTGTTCTCCTAAAAATAAATGTGTTTTGACGGCATAAATATTATCAGATAACGCCGTAGCATTTACTAATGTAATATTAGCATTAGCATAAAGCGAGCCATAATTTGTTGGAGAGTATATTTCTGTTTCACTAATTCTAAAATTAGTTTTTTCACTTAATAATTCAGTGGTTGGAGTAAAACCATTATTTAAGGCACAATAATATAGTAAGCCTTTAATTGTAGAAGCAATTTGTCGTTGTGAATAAATTGCTCGATTATACTCTGAATCCACATAATTGTTTCCTCCAGAGAGTGCTAAGACTTTACTTGTATATGGTTCAACAATAATGACACTTGATTGTAATTGCGTATCAATCATATATTGATTAATTGCATTTGTGACATAACTTTGATAGTCTTGATTCAAATTTGTGTAGACTTTTAACCCTTTTTCAAAGACAGTATCTTCATCAATTCCTAAAGTGGATAATTCATTTAGCACAGCATCTTTATAGTAATATAAGGTTTGATTTTCTTTGGAAATACTTGTTATATTTAATTCAATAGAAAGAGTTATTTGTTGTTCATAGGTTTCTTTATTGATATAGTCTTTATTATATAAACAAGATAACACTAGATTTCTTCGATAGGTTGCTTGTGTTTCATCATTGAGTGGTGAGTAAATCGAAGGTCCATTAATAATACCGGCTAATAAACTTGATTCACTTAAGTTTAAATCTTTCGCTTCTTTTCCAAAATAGAAATAAGCTGCATTTTGAATTCCATATACTCCATGACCAAAATAAATCGTATTAATATATCCTTCTAAAATATCATCTTTACTATAGTGAGTTTCTAATTGCAAGGTGATGAATGCTTCTTTTATTTTCCTTTTAAAATTACGTTCACTTGTCAAAAATAATGTTTTGACATATTGTTGTGAAATGGTACTAGCACCATTGTTTAAATTTTGATTTTTTACATTTAATAAGGTTGCTCTAGCAATTCCAATATAATCAACTCCTTGATGAGAATAAAAATTAGCATCTTCTACAGCAATAATGCTATCAAGAAAATAGGGACTCACTTGATGTAAGGAAACCCATGATCCTGTTTGTTTATTATTTGATTCATAAAACACTGTTCCATTTTGATCATACATTTCAATATAATAATTTCTTCCTATTTCTGGTTTTCCTAGTATAAAAGCAGTGAAATATATAAATAATATGGCTATTTGAGCATATGCAATAATTGTTAAAAAAAATTTAAAAATAAATTTGAATTTATCTTTCATGAAGAACCCACCTCTATACTTTATTTTTAACAACTTCGTGTTATAATATACTAGGTGATATCAATGAATCGTAACGTAGAAGTCAATTATCAATCTATCATTATCGATGAAAACAAACAGAAAGAAACAATTCGTTTTCAACGAATTGGAAAACATAAAGTAACAAACAAGCAGTATCACTTAATTTTCGAATTAGATACTCAAGTTATGATGACGATTATTTACTTTGAAGATTGTGTAAACTTTATGTATGGAAAAAATAATTTAAAATTCAAGTTAGATAAAAGAATTGAAAATCTTTATCATACATTTCATGGAGCAATTTTGCTTTCTTTTGATTTGAAAAAAATTCACTATTCAAAACATGATTTTAAAATGGTATATGAGATATCACAACAACAAAAAATCATTTCTAAGATATATTTATCTATTAACCTTAAAGAAATATAAAAAGTCGTTTTATTTTTACTGTAATTTGCTTTTTTTTACTGCGAATATGTGGTATTGTAGTAGATGTATTTGATAAGGAGGCAGTGTATGGCATTTAATAAAATTGAATCATTATTAAAGACAACTTTATATGAAGCTGTCATTAATAGTGGGTTGAATAATCAAATCTCTATTGATACTATTTCAATTGATATTCCGAAAGATAATAAAAACGGAGACTATTCTTCTAATATAGCAATGCAATTAACAAAAATCGCAAAGCAAAATCCTAGAGTCATAGCAGAAGCTATTGTTAAAAATATTGATGTAAAGAAGGCTTCAATTGATAGATTAGAAATTGCTGGTCCAGGATTCATTAATTTTTTCATGAAAAAAGATGCATTAACAGCCATAGTTAATGAAGTTTTAGAAGAAGATGAAAATTATGGAAAAAGTAATTTTGGTCATAATCAAAAATATAATATTGAATATGTATCTGCGAATCCAACGGGTGATTTACACTTAGGCCATGCAAGAGGTGCTTGTTTAGGAGATAGTATTAGTCGTATTATGAAAGCAGCAGGATATGATGTGACTAGAGAATATTATATTAATGATGGTGGAGCACAAATTAAAAATCTAACGAAGTCATTAATCGCTAGGTACCATCAAGCATTTAATATAGAATATGCAATGCCAGAAGATGGTTATTATGGAAAAGACATCATTACTCTTGCAGATCAAATCAAGGATCAAATTGGTGATATCTATTTGCATGATACTAGTGAAGAGGTTTATGAATATTTTAGGACAACTGGTTTAACATATGAGTTAAATAAATTGAAAGCAGTATTAAAAGAGTTTCGTGTTGAATATGATTATTGGTTTTCTGAATCGACTTTATATAAAGAAAATCGAATTGAACCAATGTTACAAAAACTAAAAGAAGCTGGATTTACCTATCAAAGCGAAGCAGCTTTATGGTTGAAATCAACAACATTTGGCGATGATAAAGATAGAGTTTTAGTTAAAAAAGATGGCAGCTATACATATTTAACTCCTGATATTTGTTATCATTTAGACAAAATATCGAGAGGATATGATAAACTAGTTAATTTATTAGGAGCGGATCATCATGGCTATATTGGTAGAATGAAATCAGCAATACAAGCACTAGGGTATAATAGTGATATCTTAGAAATCGATATATTTCAAATGGTTCGTTTAATTAAAGATGGACAAGAAGTTAAAATGGCAAAACGTACTGGTAATGCAGTAACTATTGAAGATTTAATGGAGGAAATCGGAATTGATGCAACACGTTATTTCTTTGTTTCTAAAGCTGGAAATACCATGTTTGATTTTGATTTATCCTTAGCAGCAAGCAAAACAAATGATAACCCAGTCTATTATGCACAATATGCCCATGCTAGAATGTGTTCTATTGAAGAAATGGCAAATCAAAATGGTATTACTATAGCCACTTCTTTCGAATTAATTAATCATCAAAAAGAACTAGAATTAATTAAGCATATCAATGAATTCAGAAACGTAATTATTGATGGAGCGAAGAATAGAACTCCCCATAAAATAACAAACTATATTCAAAAATTAGCTCAGCTATTCCATAGTTTCTATAGTGAATGTAAAGTTGTTGATAAGGAAAATATGGATTTAAGCAATCAAAGATTAGCAGTCGTCAAAGCTTCGAAAATCACTTTAAGAAATGCACTTAATTTAATTGGCGTTAGTGCACCAGAAAAAATGTAGGAGGAAACAATGGATATTAATAGTAAAAAATCGATGGTAGAAGTGGCTTATGAATTAATGAGTAAAAAGAAGAAACCAATAGATTTTCATAAGTTATGGAAAGAAGTTTATGAAGTGAAAGGATTTAGTCAAGATCAAATTGAGGAAGCTCAATCTGTATTCTATACAAATATTACATTAGATGGTCGTTTCATCACAACTGGTGAAAACTGTTGGGATTTACGTGGTCGTCACAAATATGAAGATGTTCATATTGATATGAATGATATTTATGCAGATGAGGAAGAGGAAGAAGTAGAAGAAATTGATGAAGAAGATGAGTCTATTGTAGAAGATGAGTATTAATTCATCTTCTTTTTTGGTTGTTGCTTTGATTGGATTATCTAATGGCATACGTTTAATTCTATTTTTGTCTTATTTACTATTTTTCTTAGTTTT
>Ga0153996_1000146_pt1 | contig 36828 bp, 37 predicted proteins | sample TSNC080MetaG_FD_104728 | JGI IMG/M metagenome (GOLD analysis project Ga0153996, IMG submission 104728) | Attine ant fungus gardens microbial communities from North Carolina, USA - TSNC080 MetaG | ecosystem: Host-associated > Fungi > Mycelium > Unclassified | place: USA: North Carolina, Lumber... | reverse complement strand
GGAATCCGAACGGTTGCCCAGGGCGTCCAGAATGCGCGCCTTGAGGAAATAATACTCGCCGTTGGTGGCATCCAGGGTGATGGCGCTGTTGATATGGGTAATGGCCAGATCCGGCTGGGAATGCTGAAGAAGCCGGGCCAGGCCGTAGAAAGCCGGGGCAAGGTTGTTGTCCAGGCTGGCGGCTACGTGATAATTGCGGATAGCGCTGGTGGTGTTGCCCGTCTGCTCCAGCTGCTGGGCCAGCAGGAGGTGGTATTCCGCGTTGCCGGGGTCATGCTTTACCGCGCTGTCCAGGCAGCTGATGGCTTCGTTAAGCCGCTTGGGCAGCTTCAGGAGCGCCCGGCCCCGGGCCTGGTAATATATCGGATTATCCGGAATGATCGCAATGGCTCTTGCCAGATAGTCCGCCGCCGCGGCCGGCTGGCTTCCCGCCAGCAACAGCCCCATGGCCCCCCAGGCCACGCCGACGGTTTTATCCAAGGCCACGGTGGCCTGATACTCCTTGACGGCCTGGGGGATATCCCCCAGCTGTTCCAAGGCCCGGGCCTTGCCCAAATGGTAGCCGGACTTGCCGCCGCCCAGGGCAATGGCGGCATCGAAGCTCTGGATGGCCAGAGCGGGCTTTTCATTTAAATACAGCTCGCCAAGACTGGCGTGGGCTTCCTCCGATTTGGGGTCGATGACCAGCACCTGCTGGTATTGCTTCAGCGCCAGGGAGGTATCCCCGGTGCGAAGCAGCAGCTTGCCCCGAAGCAGCGCGGCGGGCAGGTTATCCGGCTCCAGGGAGCAAACCGTATTGATGTAGGGAAGGGCCAAGTCCGGTTGTTCCTTGGCGCAGAGGTTGGCAAGGCGGATGAGGGAGGGGAGGTGCTTCTCATCGACGCCCACAGCCCTGCTGTATTGGCGCATGGCGGCCAGGGTTTGGCCATCCGCCAGCAGGAGCTCCCCCTTCCGGTAGGGGTATTTGGGATTCCGGGGATCCAGCTGGCTTGCCTGCTCGTAATATTCCATAGCCCCGGCGCGGTCACCTGTCCGGGCCAGAACCCCGGCCTTGGTGGAGAGAATCCGGGGATCGTGGGGGGCAAGCTCCACCGCCTTGTTTATATACTCCAGGGCAAGCTGGGGCTGGGATTGGGTATAGTGCTTGGCAAGGCTGCGGTATGCCTGGTAGTTTGTCTCATTAAGCTCCACCGATCGGAGAAACGCTTCGGTCGCCTGTTCGTTTTGATCCATGGCTTCCAAAATCCAGCCCTTCAGCAAAAAGGCGTTGGAGTTGGTGGGCTCCAGCTTGACATAAATCTGGCAATAGTCAAGGGCTTCCTCCAGGCTTCCCTTTCCCTGGGCGGTGATAGCCAGATCCTTGAAAAAGTCACCCTTCCATATAATGGAGGAGTCGGTACCCCGGAGCATCCTTACAAACACCACGGGGATATTGTGCTTTTTCAGCAGGGCGGCAAGATAATCCTCGTAGGCGGTGGAAATATCCATGCTGGGATAGCATTTTTTGTGAATGCGCAGGCTCGCGAAAAAACTATCCGGCCACCGCTCCTTGAAATAAAGCAGGTTCAGATTATCCTCAATAAGCTTAAAGCATTCCTTGTAATAGCCGCGCATCATCATGGAGCCGAATTTTTGGCGCAAATATGTGATTTCGTCTTTTTCGGCGCGCGGCGGCTCCGTCTCAGCGGCGGCTGTGCCCGGATTTTCTTTATTACGCGGCAATATGTGCTCCCCCCGGTGAAATGGCATATTAATGAAATCGCTATGCTCTTAAGTGTATCACAAACAGGCTGAAAAACAAAGAGTGAAGCTAAATATTTCCGCATATTCCGCTCTTTTTTTTAGTAGAATATTACTAAACTGCGTTTTGCTGTTACCGCTGGTGTTTTTGCTTAATGCTGCATAAAATCAACCGCGCGGCCAAACAAGCCTAGCACAAAGCCCAGCCACAGGCATCAGCCCGGGCAACCGGATAAACTATCTACAGAGAGAGGGTGCGCAGGGTCAGTGAGGGAATGGATGATCGGCATTATAGCGGACTACGGCTACCTGGGCGTGTTTTTAATGATTTTCCTGGAGAACATCTTCCCGCCCATTCCCTCGGAGGTTATCCTAACCTTTGGGGGCTTCATGGCGGCAATCACCCGGATGAATGTGGCAGGGGTTGCCACCGCGGCCACCACAGGGTCGCTCCTGGGGGCGGCGGCGCTTTACCTGCTGGGACATAAGCTGGGCCAAAAAAGGCTGGAGTCGCTGGTGCTCCGGTGGGGCCGGGTGCTCCACATCCGCCAACGGGACATCGACCGATCCCTTGCATGGTTTTCCAGGTATCAAGGCAAGACTGTATTCTTCTGCCGCATGGTACCCCTTGTCCGCAGCCTGATCTCGGTACCGGCGGGCATTTCCGGGATGCCCTTTGGAGTGTTTATGCTCCTCACAGCGCTGGGATCCGCCATTTGGAATACGGCGCTGGTATGTGCCGGGGCTGCGCTGGGGGAGCGGTGGGACAGTGTGCTGGGCCTGCTCCACGCCTATTCCCGGGCCACCTGCTGCCTGTTGGCAGTGGGGATGGTGGCGGGATTTGTAGTCCTGCTTGTGCGGCGGCGCACGGCGGGATAAAAGACTATTCGGGTTTCTCCGGCGCTGTGCGGGTTTGCGTTACCGCTGTGCCTCTGGCGTTGGCGCTGTGCCACGGGGTGGCATGTCGCTCATGCCGCGACGGGCAGTTACTTTTGGGGGAACAAAAGTAACCAAAATTCCCACGGGGGAGGGCCCCCGTGACCCCCCTGCACTATGGGTAACTATCTTTGGTGATCTTGTAGTAGTTTATAGGTATCTACGATATTTAAATAGGGGCACCGGCCCCTAAATCCCCCGCTTAAGGACTGCTAGTCCTTAAGAATCCAGTGTTCCTTGGCAAACGCTGGTGGCGCCGTGCAGCGCGCCGTCGGCGGGCTGCCGCCCGGCGCGGCGCTGCCTTTGCAAGGCTAACGCCTCACCCGAGCACAGCGCCAGCTCCCGGAATGGGGTTTTTGGGCCCCATGTAGGGAGCGAATGGTTTTATTTGGGTTTTGTGGCTGTGTGAGGAGCTACAACCCTGCCCAATTATGGGTTCTTAGGGCCATTATGGCCCTGAGCGGGTTTGGGTAGGTCGTAGCCCTCTATCCTAATGCTCGCCGCAGCGATTGTATTGAGAGGAGCCCGGCCAACCGAGGCAAGGCAAACGCTTCGCACAAGGTCAAGTCAGAGGCGGTGGCCCGATCCAATCGCGGCATTGTGAGCAAACCCGATAGTTAAACGAAAAGAAAAGCCCCTCCGGTCTGCCGGGGAGCTTGTTAACCCTCAAAGGGGGGCATAGATTATTTTTTAGGATATTTGGCCTTGTAGAGCTTTGAGAATCCCTGCATGTTGATTCTCCCGCCGCCCGCCTGCGCGTTTTCACCGGCGATTTCCTCCGGTATGTCCACACGGGAGATGGGAACCGTCTTGGGGGCGTTGATGCCTAAAACCACTTTTTCACCGGTAATATCCACTACGGTTGCTTCTATATCATCACCGATCAAAAAAGATTCCCCGATACGCCTGCTAATTACCAGCATGGGCGTTCTCCTTCCCCCGGGCTACTGTTCCCCGGCTTCCTCATCCTCCGGCGCAAAAAAGGCGAACTTAATAGGATAATCCCGGTTTGCCAGAATTACCTGCCTTGCCACACGGGTAGCCTTGTTGACAACAACAGGGCTTTTCAGGTTGATGGTCATATCCTGAATATTATCGGGAACCACGGCGATGGAAAAAAAACGAAGCTCGCCGACATCCTTGCAGCCCAAACGCCGCATGTCGTCGCTTTCCAAAACAGGGGCATAGTTATCAATGATCTCATAAGGGTCAAACACAACAAAGCAGGGCACAGAGGATTCCACCGACTGCAACCACCTGAGGGTTACCTCCTCCTCATGCCGGGTAATGAGGGCATATTGGTTGGGGTTGTCAAACCCGTACAGGCCGTCGGGCAATGTAAAGATATCTTCCTCGGCCACCTCGACAGGGCCTAAAACCGCGGTGTCAATGAGCATATTGTTCCTCCCGTTGTTTGCGATTAATTAGGGAAAATGACTTAGCCGACGGTGTCCAAAACCGGGCCTTCATAGTTGGGGTCGGCGCTGGCCGGCACATAATGGGGACCCCCGACATATTCGACTATAACCTCCGGGTACTGGGCCACCGTAAACTCAATGCTGCCCGGCACAAATTCCATAGTGGGCCGGGGCTGGACATTCCATTGGTAATCCAGCCTATCCATGGAGTAATCAAAGTTGATTGTGCCGCCTTCCGTGGACATCTGGGGGCGAACCGAGGGAATAAAGGACATTATCGTCTCGTGGGTTGTCATCACCTTGGACATGGCGTTATCCACAATGGGATTACCCCTGCCATGGGAATCGACGATGTTGTTGCCCTGTTCCACAATATCCCGGGTGGCCTTTACGGCGTCTGTCTTGCCGGTGTCCGCAAATTCCTCAATGGAACGGCGCGCACTCTTTAAGCCCGCGCTGGCGCGGGTTTCATAGCTGTCGATATTAATCTTAATCGGCTCGGTGCGAATGTCCGCCCGCCCTTTTGTGCGCGTTACGGTCGCGGTGGGCGGGGAGGACGATATCTCCAGGGAAGCGCGCTTGGAGGAGTAATCCAACTTAATGGGAACCGACTGAATTCTAAGCAAGGGTTGCATTACATTCACCACCTTGAAAAATCACAGGGAAACAACCGCCGTGCATTGCGGTTGCCTCCGTTTTCCTATTTTAGCTTATCTTATATAGTCAAACAGCGTGGACTGCAAAAGCCGGGAACCCATCTGCAAGGCCGCGTTATAAACATACTCCTGCATTTTCCAGTTCATAATGGCCTCGTCAGGCTCAATGATCTCGATAGCCTCCTGGCGCTCGACGAGGTTTAACTTTTCTTCCTCCAAGCGGTTCTTGTTAAAATCCAGGAAATTGTCGTCCGATCCCAGCTTGGTGAGCTCCGTTATCATTTTATTGGACGCGGTCTGGAACCGGTCAAGCACCTTTCCGGCGGCCTCCGGATCAAAGGGGGAAGCCGACAGCATATCCTGCATATCGGATATAAGCAGGTAGATATTCTCCGAGCCATGGCCCATGAAATCCAAGCCGACGATGGTGTTTTTATAGGCGGAGTTGGGATCCACATTCTGGGAGCCCGCAGGATTGAATTTCAGCCCCAGGCCGATGTCGATATAGTTGGCGTCATCAAACAGGGCGGCGTTGGCGTTGGCGTCAATATCCTTTACCTTATACCCATTGTAGCAGAGATCGTTGTCATTATCAAGAGTAAATGGCGGACTTGTCGTATTTGTGCCGCCAAACATATATTTGTCCGAGAATTTTCCGTTGGCCAGGGTGAGGAGCTCCTGCTGGAGCTTATCCACCTGGGTGATAATGGCCTCCCGATCCCCTTCATAAGTGCCGTTGGCACCCTGAATAAACAGCTCGTTAATTGAGTGGGTCAGAGTCACAGCCTGTTTCATGGTTGTTTCCGCGGAGGCCAGCTGGCTTTTGGCGGCGGAAACATTCTCCTGATAGGTAGCGTTCCGCGACATGGCGCGGCGAACCTGGAGCGCCCTCACCCCGGAAGCGGGATCCTCGGCCAGATTGGTGAAGCGCTGGCCGGTTATGGTCTGATTGCTGTATTTATTGAGCAGGGCCCGGTTGCTGTGCAGGCCGGTTAAATAATTCCGCGTAACCGAAACGTTTGTAACTCTCATTGCTTCCTTACTCCTTTCGGGCTTTGTTTAGCGGCCCACAACGCCCATGCTTTGGATGATGGTGCCCAGCGCTTCGTCCAGGGTGGTCATATAGCGCGCCGCGGCGTTATAGTAGTTTTGATAGGTCATCATATTAATGGCCTCCTCATCCACCGATACGGCGGAAATGGAGTCCCTGGTGTCGACATAGCCGGAGATCACCGTACCGGACGCCTTGAGCAGCGTGGAGCAAAGGCTGGTGTCCAGACCGCGGGTGGAGGCCATATTGGTTAAAAACTCCTCGGGGGTTCCGGTGAAGAAGTTGAATTTGTCGCCGTTGCCGTTGGTGGCGGAAAAATTGAGGGAGCCGGTCAGGGCTTTCACCATGGCGTTGATGTTGTCGCCGGTGAGCTGGTTTACATACGTCTTGTTTCCCTCGGTGTCCAGGACATAGTTGCCGTTGTCATCCTTAACGGGCTCCCTGGCGTCCTCCTGCTGGGAGGAGCTGAGCTTGGAGGTGGTAAGATACCACGCCTCCTTCCCCCACATGTCGGAAATGGTAATATTGGCGGCGGTGATGGTGCTTTTGCCGGTGAGGGGATCCACCGTGTTGCCGTCGCCGTCGGCAAACAGGTTTTTGTCGTAAAAAGGCTTGAGCTCGCCGCCCGTGGCGGCGGACTCCTCGTTGGTAATGGAGTTGAGCCTGTTCATGGTGGCGGCAAAGGTCTGGGCAAAGGTGTCCAGCGCCTTTTGGTAGTAGGGGATGCCCCGGAAGGAGTTTTCCCCGTCGCCGGCATAGTTGCCGCAGCCGTTGATAAGGTCAATATAACCCTTAATGGCGCCCTTGCTGAAGTTATCGGTGATGTCGGGTTTGAGAACCGCGTCGGTTCCCCCCTCCACCAGGGAAATGCTGACGGTGCCGTCGGCGTTTTCGGTGCTTTTCAGCGTGTTGTAGTTCTTGTTGTCCACCAGGGTGAACTCGCTGGCGGGGGCGGTGGTATTGTCCACCATCACAATGCTGAGCCGGGAGACGGTAATATCATCCGAAATTTTTTCGGGGGTATTGACCACCTTGATGTTGGCAAACTCACTTAACTGGTCGATAAGAAGGTTCCGGCTGTCCATCAGCTCGTTGGCGGGATCGCCGTTTATATGCTGCTCCCGGATCTTCTCATTGAGATAGGCGATCTGCTCCAGGGTGGCGTTGACGTCATTCTCCAGAGAAATGGTCAGGTCGTTTTTCTGGGTGTCCAGTATGGTTTGAATTTCATTCGCCGATTTATTCACTATCTGGGTGAACTGCTTTGCGGAGTTCCGCACCACCGTGGCCAGCTCCACGTCGTCGGCCGACTGGGCGAATTTGGTCAGGTCGCTGATGAGCTCCGCCAGCTTGACGCCTATGCCGTCTGTGGAGATTTCGTCGATGATGCTCTGCAGCTCGGTGAGTCCCGAGGTTTTCACCGACAGCTCGCCATAGGTGGACGCCTCGTTCCGGTAGCGGGTGTCCAGATAGGTATCCCGGATCTGAGAAATGCCGTTAAACAGGGCGCCCTGCCCCGCGTTTTGGTTGTTAGCACCGTAAATTCGATATTTGGAGTTGATCCCCGAGTTGCTGAGGGATACCTGATCCACCCGCTGGCGGGTATATCCCGCGGTATTTACGTTGGATATGTTATGGCCAACAGTATTTAAGCCCATCTGGGCTACGCTGATGGCGCTTCTCGCCACTTCAAAGCTTGCAAAGGTTGGTCGCACCATAAGGCTGCCTCCTATGTGTTTCACTCTATGTGTAATGTTAAATGGTCTTCGTAAACAGCTGGGGGCGGTCATTGGCGGCAGGCGCGGCCTTGCCGTACCCGGCGCCCGGCGTTTTTTCAAGCGCCCGGTTTATTTTATGAAGGGTATCCCCCATGAGTCCCTGACAGCTGGCATTCAGCGCCTGGCATTCGTCCAGATTGGATTTGAGAGGGCGAAGCAGGTCGTCAAAGCGCTGCTGCTCCTCCGGAGGAAGATTGGAAATCACCTCGCTGAGGGTTTCCCCGGAAAGCGGCAGTTGCTCGCGAAAACGTTTTATGTTGGCGTCAAAGCCTTTGGAGGTCAGTACAAAGACCTGCTCCTTGCCGGTAATCTCGTCGATGCGGAGAAGGTCGTTACAGCTTATGGCGTCCAGCTTTTCCATGAGCAAATCGGCCAGACGCCTGTAAGTGTCCTTTAAATCGGATAGATAATCATAAAATTTGTCATATTTGCTCAAAAGCACACCCGCTTTCCCTGGCGTCAGGCGTTGAGTATAGCGTCTGCCAACTCATCGGTGGTGGGGGAATAGGTTCCGTTTTTAATGCTTTGGCTCAACTGCTCCAGCCGGGCGGCGCCCGCGGGACGGCTGGCCTCACTGAGAAGGCTGGACTTCAGCGACGCCATGCCCTTGGCGGAGGCGGCGTTGTGGGAAAACTCTATTACGTCGGTCTTGTTCCGCGGCGTTTCCTCCGCGCGGACAGATTTGGAAGCGCTTGCCGGATTTTTCCGGTAAACGTTCATACCGGACGGAAATTCTACTTTCATTGTTCTTCACCTCTACTTGTGCATATCTGCTTTGTGCATACTCTAAGCGTTAATCCCATAAAACGCTTGTAATATCCTTGGTACCTATATATTCGTCAAACTTATCCCATACTTTAGGCTACAGTATAATTTTTTTAAATTTTTACCTTAATTTCCGGCGACGGCGTGACCGGCGCGTGACTTGCGGGCTATATATTCGGGATATAAGCAGTATTCTGTCCCGTATATATTTTATTATAATACTTCATTATAAACAGAACCGGACTTCCCCCAAAACCGGCAATATTGCGCTGTTTCTCCACTTAATGACAAAAAATGACAAAAACACCTCATTTTACTTGATTCTTTTGTGAAAAAAATGACGAAAATACACCTATAAGGGCGTGGCGCGTCACATAAAAGGTTGACATTGCAAATGCGCTAATTTATAATGGGTGGTGTGGTTTGAATGCAAAAAATATATACTATTTAAGTTTATTTTCGAGGCTGCTGCAATGTATGATTTGCCGGCAACGTTTCAAATAAAAAATGGTGTTCCCGGTTGACAGGAATTACACAAGGACGGGTTCGGTCCGCCGGAATTTTCCGGAAAAGGAGAAGATGTGATGTTCAATTCAGTTTCCAACGCGATGGTTGAAAAATCTGCCGACGCCGCCTGGCAGCGGATGCAGGTTATTACCCACAACATTGCCAACGAGGATACCCCCGGTTACAAGGCGAAGCGGCTGGAGTTTGAAAGCCTTTTGCGCAAGGAGATCGGGGCAAGAACCAATGTGACGGCTCTTGATTCCCATAACACCATTGCCGAGATAAACGGCGTCCGGCCCAGGGTGTATCAGGACACCGGCACCGTGGGGCGGGCGGACGGAAACAACGTGGATATCGACAGTGAAAACATGGAATTTGCCAAGGTACAGATCCAGTATGACGCTATCATTAAAAAGATTTCGGGCCATTATTCCACACTGAAATATGTGATTACGGGGAGGTAACGGGAAATGTCGTTTTTACCCAGCTTAGATATTGCGGGATCGGGTATCACCGCTCAAAAAAGGCGGATGGACACCATAGCCGAAAACATTATCAACCGGGAAACAACCCGCACCGCCGATGGGGGGCCCTACCGCCGCAAGCTGTCGGTGTTCCGGGAGATTCAGGCCGAGGGCTTTTCCACGGTTTTGGGCTCAGCCCGGGCCCGCCGGGAGGGTGGCGCCAAGGGGGGCGTGATGGTCAGCGAAATCATTGAGGATCAGTCGGATTTCATTCCGGTGTACGACCCCAACCACCCGGACAGCAACGAGGAGGGCTATGTGATGATGCCCAACGTGAACACCACCACCGAAATGGTGGACGCCATGGCGGCGACCCGGTCTTATTCCGTTAACATCTCCGCCTTTGAGGCTATTAAGCAAATGGCTCTCAAAGCCCTGGAAATCGGGCGATAGGTATAGAATTTCAGTATAGATATACAGAAGGGACGCGCACGTTATGAATATAGTACCAATCAGCAGCATGTCGCTGCTCCAGGATTCCCCTCTGGGCGCAGCGGGCCCCTTACAGGGCGCCGGCAGCCTGCCCTTCCAAAAGGTGTTTCAAAATGCCCTGAGCATTGTGGAGGAAACCCAGGCTGTAAAAAACCAGGACAGCTATAATCTGGCCCTGGGGGAAGTGGATAACCTGGCCGCGATCCAGATCAATTCCGAGAGGGCGACAGTCGCGGTGCAGATGATGGTGGAAATGCGCAACCGCATTCTTGAGGCGTATAATGAAGTGATGCGGATTAATGTTTAACAGCCTGCCCGGAAAGCGGCTATGTGCAAAGGTGGATGCTCCGGCCCGAACCGGCAGTCCGGAGACGGCGGAATACTAGAGAAGCGGCGGTTGAGTGTAGAGTATGAAGGAAAGATTAACGACCTTTACCCAGTCGGTGAAGGACTGGTGGAGCAAAACATCGAAAAAAATGCGAATCGTCATCCTGTCCGCCACAGCCGCGATATTGGCGGTTTCACTGATTGTGGTGATTCTGCTCAATCACACCGACTATGTGGTCTTGTACGACGGACTGACGCCCGCCGAAAACGCGGAGGTCATCGCCCAGCTTCAGGAAATGGGCGTTGAGGGCGTTTTGCAGGGGACGCGGCTGCTTATTCCCAGTGAGTCCGAAAACACTGTGCGGATGCAGCTGGCTTACAAGGGATACAACGACAGCGGCTTTAACTATGCGATTTTTGAAAAGGGCAGCAGCCTGACGGCAACCCAGGCGGATAAGCAGCAATGGACCATCTTCCAGCTGCAGGAACGGCTCCAGTCCACCATCAAGACCTTTCCCGAGGTCTTGCAGGCGGTGGTTACCATCAGCCTGCCTGAGAAGGACGCCTTTGTGCTGGAGCAGGAGGTCGTGAATCCCACCGCCTCGGTAAAGCTTCAGACCCGGCCCGGCAGGGAGCTTACCGCCGAGCAGATCCAGGGCATTCTCAACATTGTGAAAAACTCGGTTCCCGGGCTGGCGGAGGAGAATATCGCCATCTCCGACCAATCCGGCGACCTTTTGGGAATTATGGCCTTGGGCAGGGACGCGATGGCCACGAAGCTGACCCTGACCGAGCAGGTGAACGAAACCATGAAGCGCCGCATCCTCGCCATGCTGAACCCCCTGTACGGGGAGGGCCGGGTGAATGTGGCGGTGAACAGCGTTTTGGACACCAATAAGATGGTGACGGAGAAGAACACCTATGACCCGCTGGATCCTGAAAACCCGACCCGGAACCCCTTGGATTATGTTGAATACGCCCGGGAAAAGACGGGGCAGGACGGCTTTGCGGAAGGGGTGCCCGGCGCCAACGACAACACCGACGTGCCGGAATATCTGGCGGAGCAGCAGGAGATAGACGCCGCGGATTACTACAGCCTCCACGATGTGTACGACTATTTGGTGGGCTCCACCAAGAGCCAGATCATTAAGGAGGGGCTGGATATCACCGATATGACCGTGGCGGTGATTATAGACGCGGACTCCCTGCCGGAGGGACAGCTGGAGCAGATACGAAATCTGGTGGCGGCCACCTCGGGTATCAAGGGTGACGAGAATTACGCTATCGCCGATAAGATATCGGTGCAAAACATCAAATTCAACACCCCCATCACCCCGGAAAGCATTACCTCCGACCCCAGGCTGCAGCGGGTGCTGATTCTTTCGGGAATTGCGCTGCTGGCCCTCATTATTATCTTCACCATTATCATTATTCTCATGCGGCGCAAGCGGCAGCAGCAGGCGGCCGAGGAGGAAGCCTACCAGGAAAGCACCCTTCTGGATCTGATGAACCAGCAGGAGGAGAGCTTCGAGCCGATAGTGCTGCCGGAAACCAACGAACAGAAGCTCAAGAGCCAGATTAAGGATCTGGCCGCCACCGACCCCGAGATTGTGGCGCAGCTGATTAAAACCTGGCTAATGAAATAAGTTGCCGTAAGGCGCAGGAGGAATAGCGATTATGGCTTCATTAACCGATCCGCAGAAGGCCGCGACCATTGTAATTTCGCTGGGTTCCGAAACGGCCGCGCTGGTATATAAATACCTCAGTGAGGAAGAAATTGAGAAGCTGACATACGAGATCGCCAAAATCCAGAAGCTGGGCTCTGATGATGTGGAGGAGATTCTCAACGATTTCTACTCCTTATGCCTCACCCAAAAGGTCGTCACCGAGGGCGGCGTGCAATATGCCCGGAATGTTCTGGAAAAGGCTTTTGGCGCCCAGGTGGCAAATTCGCTCCTGGAGCGGGTAACCAAGTCCCTCAAGACAAAAGCCTTTGAGTTTATCCGCAAGGCGGACTATAAAAACCTGATGACCACCATCCAAAACGAGAATGCCCAGACCATTGCCCTCGTGCTGTCCTATGCCCGCAGCGACCAGGCCTCCACCATTATCTCCGAGCTGCCCAAGGATGTGCGCATTGATGTGGTGGAGCGCATCGCCAAGATGGACCGCACCTCCCCCGAGATCATCAGTCAGGTGGAAAAGGTGCTGGAGCGTAAATTCTCCGCCATGGTTTCCACCGAATTTATGGAGGTTGGCGGCGTCAACTACATCGCCGACGTCATGAACCATATCGACCGCTCCAGTGAGAAATACATCTTTGACGAGCTGTATAAACGAGACGCCAAGCTGGCGGATGAAATCCGCAAGAAGATGTTTATCTTCGAGGATATCACCACGCTGGATTCCATGGCCATCCAGGCTTTTCTCCGGGAGGTGGACTCCAAGGATCTGGTTGTGGCCCTCAAGGGCTCAAACCAGGAGGTATCCGAGGTTATCTTCCAGAATATGTCCCAGCGTATGGGCGAGACCATACGCAGCGATATGGAATACCTGCATAATGTCCGGCTCCGGGATGTGGAGGAAGCGCAGCAACGCATTGTAGCGGTCATCCGCAAGCTGGAGGAGGACGGCGAGATTATCATTTCCAAGGGTGGAAAGGATGAGTTTATTGACTAAGGTCGTCAAGTCCATCGCTGTGGTGGACGACCGGCCCCCACCGGGGATGGGGCCTGCCGCCGGGATCCCGCCGCCGCCCGCCGCCACGGTGATTAAACGCCACGCGGCAACGGCCCCGGAAGCGCCCCGGAAGGATGCGCCCCGGCCCCGGCAGGATTATGTGGATGAGCTGAACCGGATCCGGGTGGAAATTACCCAGGCCAAGGCGGAGCTCCGCACCATCCGCCGGGAGCTGGAGGAAGCCGTGGAAAACGCCTCGGCCGCCCAGGCGGCTTCAAATACGGACACCGAAAATGCCGGTGTAGCAAAAGCGGGGCAGTTGGAGCTGGCCCGGCAGGAGGCCGAACAGATTTTAGAAAACGCCCGGGCCGAAGCGGCGGCAATTCATGAAAGCGCCCAAAACCAGGGGTATCTGGAGGGATTTTCCAAGGGGTTTGACGAGGCCAAGGCGGAATATACCGCCGAAAACGGCCCGGCGGTGCACCGGCTGCAACAGATGCTGGAGACTCTGGACGATTATCAGCATCAGCTGGTGGAGGAGAGCGAATCCGGTCTTGTGGATCTTGCCATCGGCATTGCGCGGCGGGTGATAGGCCGGGAGATTTCCACAGATCCCACCGTGGTGGCGGATATACTTTATGAGGTGCTGGACTTAAACCGCCGGGAGGAATTTATAAAAATCAGTATTGCGAAAGACCTGATGCCGGTGGAGGCCAAGGCAAGCGAGGAAGTCCGGACGCTGCTTATGAGGGCGAACGCCAATGTTCAGCTGCTGGCGGACATTGACCTGGAGCCCGGCGGCTGTGTGGTGGAAACGCCCAAGGGATATACCGACGTCAGCATCAGCACCCAGCTGAATAATTTATCCGTCAGCCTGAAGGAAGCTTAGAGGCCAACCGGGAGAAAATAATGGATTTTGCGAGAATGCTTACCAAGGTCAGTAAAACCGATACCTACAACTACATGGGGAAGATTGATAAAATCGTGGGGATGATGGTGGAATCCATCGGCCCGAATACCAGTGTGGGAGAGGTGTGCAGGATACATTCCCCCGACGGCAGCACCACCGCCTATGCCGAGGTGGTGGGCTTCCGTGAAAACAAGGTGCTGCTCATGCCCTTCCAGGATCTGGTGGGCATTGCCCCCGGCAGCCTGGTGGAGGGGACGAAAACCAAGCTGAAAATCCCCGTGTCCGACAAGCTGATCGGCCGGACAATAAGCTCCATGGGAGAGCCTATGGACGAGCTGGGCGACTTTGCGGGGGAGGCCCGCTATGAGGTGGAGACCCCCTACTCCAATCCACTGAACCGGCCCCGCATCCATGAAAAAATGACCTTCGGCGTCAAGGCCATCGACGGGCTGCTCACCATAGGCAAGGGCCAGAGAATGGGCATATTCGCCGGCTCCGGCGTTGGCAAGTCCACCCTGCTGGGCATGATTGCCCGGAATGTCCATGCCGACATCAATGTCATCGCCCTGGTAGGCGAGCGCGGCCGTGAGGTGCGCGAGTTTATCGAGCGGGATCTCGGTGAGGAGGGCATGAAGCGCTCCGTGCTGGTGGTGGCCACGTCGGATCAGCCCGCCATGCTCCGCCTGAAATGCCCCATGGCCGCCACGGCCATCGCGGAGTATTTCCGGGATCAGGGCAAGGACGTCCTGCTTATGATGGACTCCCTCACCCGGTTCGCCATGGCCCAGCGGGAGATCGGGCTTGCCTCCGGAGAGCCGCCGGTGGCAAGGGGCTACACCCCGTCCATCTACACCTCCATGCCAAAGCTGCTGGAACGGACGGGGAATTTTGAGACAGGCTCCATCACCGGCATCTATACCGTGCTGGTGGAGGGCGACGACACCAACGAGCCCATTTCGGACACCGTCCGCGGCATCATCGACGGACACATTATATTATCCCGGAAAATCGCCGCCCGGAACCACTACCCCGCCATCGACATCCTGGGCAGCATCAGCCGTTTGATGAACGATATCGCAGACCCCGACCAGGTGGACGCGGCCAACCGCCTGCGAAATATCATGTCCCTGTATGAATCCAATTACGACCTTATTTCCATCGGCGCTTACAAAAAGGGTACCAATCCCGCGCTGGACGTGGCCATCGAGCTTATGGATCGCATTAACGCTTTTTTAACGCAAAAAACAACAGAAAAATTTGGATATGACGAAACGGTAGCGATGCTGAAGAAGGCTATTAACAAATAAACCCGGAGGCGTGAAGATGAAGAAATTCTCTTTTTCACTACAGAAGCTGCTGAACTACAAGGAACAGCTCTTTGATATTGAGCGGAATATCCTGGTGGATATGCGCGCCGCGCTTATCCGGATGCAGGAGGAGCTGGAGGGGCTCCGCCGGGAGCACGACGAGCGCTCCGCCACCTTTAACCATGAGGCGGCCAGAGGCACCACGGCCCAGCAGATGGAGTTGCATAAGATGTATATGCGGATTGTTGACTACAATATAGAAGCAAAGATGGCACAGATTGAGCTGCAAAACAGGGCCATCGACAAGCAGGCGGATAAGGTGCGGGAGGCCAAAATAGAAATCTCCGCCCTGGAAAACCTGAAGGAGCGAAAGCTGGAGGAATATAATTATATGGACGCCAAGGCCACCGAGCAATTTATCGAGGAATTTGTATCCAACGCAAAGGCCACGGCTATGGCACAGCAACAATGACTAAAATTAAATTCTATTTTTGGATGTAATGGAAAATGTTTTAAATAAAGGAAAAACAACTCCGTTTTCTTCACAATTTGTTTATAGGGCATCAACAGAAACGCGATATTTTGCCGATATACTTGTAACCGTGATCGCGGCGGAATGATATAAATTTGCTATCCCGGCGGCTTAAGCCGCCTGATGGATATAGATCAAATAGAAAGGAGGAATGGAATGAGAACGCAAAGCACATCCAGCCAGATGCTTGAGGTAGTCACCAGCCTTGCCGCGCAGGCGGCGGGAGCCGGAAAGACCGCGGCGGCGTCTCCGGAAACGGGAGGCCAGTTTAAAGAGATTCTGAACGAGGCTTTGGGCAATGGGAAAACCCTTTCCCAGGAGGACGCCGGTTCCCGGAATGTTGCCGAAGGGCAGGAAGCGGCGGACTCCGCAAAGAACGAAGCCGCCGCTGAGCCGCGGGAAGTATCCGGGGAGATAACAGCCCCCAACCCGGAAGACGCCGATACCGAAGAAACGGAGATTGACGCGGGAATCGCGGCAATTGCCGCCGGTATGATGCAGCAGCCGGCCGTGGCGGAGTTGTTTGCCCAGCAGATGGCGGAGGAACCCCAGGAAGGGGAATCCGTTACGGACACCGGGAGATTTACCCAGGCTACAGGCCCCGGAACGGCGGTTCTGCCCCAGGCTACGGAGAAGCTTCCACCGGAGGCCCCCCCGGCACAAGCACAGCAGCCCTCATTGGAACCGCAAATTTCGGCGGGCACCGGCAATACCCCGGCGATGGCTCAAACCGGCAGCGCCCAGGCAATACCGGCCGGATTGGCGGAGGAGACCCCGATTTTGACCGCCCAAGCCGTAATGCCCCAGCCCCAGCCGACAGAGCTCCAGGCGGAGGCTCCGGCGGAAATACCACCGGCAATTTCCCAAGAGGAGGAGGCCCAGCAAAAGTTCGACAACATGATCGCAATCGCCAAGAAGATGCTGGTCGCGCCCAAGGATCCGGTTCTGGACGCCAGCGTCTACCCCAGGATAGCGCCTGAAACCGAGGGAGAGGGTAAGACGCTCCGGGAGTTCGAGGTACCCGAGGAGCTTCGCGCCCAGGTTCCCGCCGAGGTGAAGGAAAAGGCGGAGCAGCCCCAGGTAGTCCGCGTGACGGAAAAGAGTGTCCGAAGCTCGGTGCAGACGGAGGATCCGGAAAAAATTATCATGGCAAACTACGACACCGCCCAGCCCACTGTGGAGGCAGGCGCCCAGGCAGCTCCCATGGTCAAGGCCGCCAATCCGGTGCAATATGACCCGGCCCAACAGATACAGGCGCAGGTCATAGAGAACCTGGAAAAGGATACCATGGAGTTCCGGATGCAGCTATCACCCCAGGAGCTTGGAAAAATCGACGTAAAAATGGTTCTGGAAAGCGGAAGGCTTACCGTGGAGATCATATCGGCGGCGACCAGGACAAACGAGCTGCTGTCCAGGCAGACCGAAGCGCTGGCGGCGACCCTTCGGGCATCCGGCGTGAATTTGCAGTCGGTGCAGGTTGTCACCAGCGCCCAGCAGGCGGACAGCCACCTGGAGCAATCGCTGAACATGATGGATCAGCCGGGACAGGAGGCCGCCCGGAACGGAGAGGACGGCAATGGACTCTCCCAGCGGGGAAGCGGACGATCCCGGGAGCAGGACAGCCAAGACACGGCGGCGGAACAACAGCTCCAACCCAAAACCCTGTTGAATTACACAATATAAAGGAGGATATTATGGCAGTTTCGGAAATGCGCGGCATTGATTCCTATATGAATTTATCAGCCCTGACCACCAGCTCGGCCATTACAGGCAAGGACGCCTCAAAGATGGACATGAACGACTTTTTCAACCTGCTGGTTGCCCAGATGACCAATCAGGACATGATGAACCCCACCAGCGACACGGAATTTATTGCCCAGATGGCCCAGTTTTCGTCCCTCCAGGGCATACAGAATATCCAGGAGTATCAGGTTTCCTCCTACGCGACCTCCTATGTGGGGAAGACGGTGGCCATTGCCTATACCAGCGAGGGCGGCAGCCTGACCAAAACGGAGGGTGTTGTGGAGAGCGTAACCTTTTACGACGGCGAACCCAAGGTGGTTGTAAACGGCGTGGCGTATCCCCTTTATTCCGTGATGGAGATCAAGGTGCCCGGCACCGGCACAGATAAGGACAGCGGAGAAGCCGATCCGGACGAGGCTCCGGTGGATGAGGGCGACGACACCACGGTCTAAGCAATCCCAATGCTCCAAATAGACTTTATATGAAAAGCATAAAATTTCAAATTAATTTGGAGCGGACATACAACATAATGAACGTTAATTCATAACCTTTTATCAAAAAATCAACACATGGAACGGCAGGGTATCGTATACTTGTGAAGCAGCCGGGAATAACGGCCGCTCCCTTCCAAGAAACGGTGGACACTATGAGCCAGATAAACAATACACTGGGCCATCCGATCATCACCGGACGGCCGGATACAGTGGGCCCGGCCACCAAACCAAGCACGGCGGCAAGCTCCGGCCCATCCTTTCAGGAGCTGCTGGAAAAAACACTCCAGGGCAGGCAGGAAACCCCGCAGCTTACCTTTTCGCGCCACGCGCAGCAGCGCACAGTCCAACGGAATATCGAGCTGAGCGAGGCGGATTTGTCCAGGCTGGACGCGGCGGTTGGCAAGGCGGAGGACAAGGGCCTTAAGGATACGCTGGTTTTTATGGACAGCACGGCCTTTATTGTGAATGTGCCCAACCGGGTAGTGGTTACGGTGGTAGACAGTGATGAGACGGCAAACACGGTATTTACAAACATTGACGGCGCGGTTATAGTGTAACAGCTGGACCTTAACAGGAAGCTGGGGGATTCCGACTGATTGAAGAATCCCGCAGCCGCGCCTTTCAAAACAGAAAGGAATTAAACCATTATGATGAGATCTCTTTCGTCCGCAGTCGGCGGCCTTCGCTCGCACCAGACCAGGATGGACACCATCGGTAACAACATCGCCAACGTCAATACCTACGGCTTTAAATCCAGCCGGGTTACCTTCTCCGATGTGTATTACCAGAGCACCTCCACAGGCAGCGCGCCCACCACCCAGCTCGGCGGCACCAACCCCACCCAGATCGGTTACGGCGCTTCGGTGGCCACCATAGATGTGTTGAACAGCGTCTCCGGCATGTCCAACACCGACCGGGCTCTGGATATTTACATCAACGGCGAGGGCATGATCGCCACCAAGGACGCCTCGGGCAACCTGCGCTATTCCCGCCTGGGGGCGCTTGGCTTCGATGCCTTGGGCAACCTGGTGGACTCCAACGGCAACTTCGTCATGGGCTTCCCCATGGACGCCGCTACCGGCCTGCCCATTATCCGGCCCGACGGCACCTGCGATATAGAAGATCTGACCCAAATCACCGTGGATCCCGCGATGTTGGATCAGATGACCGGCATTTCCATCAGCAGCACCGGCGAGATTATCGGCGTCCTGCCCGGCGACACCGACGTGAAGCTGGTTTCGGGGCTGCCCGCGTGGCTCAGAAACATTACCGTCCCCGAGGGCTCCAACCTGTCCGGCGACGTCAAGGCCTCCATGGAGTTCCGCTCCGTCAGCGACAGCGCCATGCCCGCCGACTGGATCACCGCCGTTGAGGCAAAGGTGAACAGCGGCGTTGAGGGCGACTATCGGTTTTCCTACGACGGCACCACCATCACGGCCATGAACACCGCCACCGGCAAGGTGTACACCGGAGCCTACGCCCGGGGCGGCCAGGTGGAACTGAAGGATGCCGCCGGCAATGTAGGCTTCACCGTCACCACCGACAACCTGACCATTCCCGTTGCGGGCGCAATGGGCACCATGAGCTTTACCAAGGAGCAGTGGATTACGGTGAACGCCACCGACAAGGGCGGCAACAAGCTCTATTTCGAATCCCTTTACGACGGCGTGCAGCCCAGCATGACCTTTGGCGAGGGCACAACCGCCGTCACCCTCCAGTTGGATCCCGGCGCTGTGGAAACCGTCGCGGAATCCCAGTTCACCTATGACTACACCGGCGTGAGCGGGTCTGCCTTCAGCTCCTGGCTGCGGGGAGTGACCCTAAGCACTACCTCCGGCATCGCGGAGGGGAATATCAGGCTGGAGGCGGGCATGGAGCCGCAGATCACCACCCAGATCGGCGGCAGCAGCAACGCTCTCAACTGGATGGACGCCACCGCTCTCAATGAAATCCTGACGAAGTACGCCAATCAGAAGGGCGCAACCAGCACAAGCAAAATAGACTTTACTATCAATGCGACAGTAGACCCAACCACAACTCCCGACCCAACATATAGCATTAGCATTATGGATGGAACCACTGTCGTTGCCAATGCATCGTATACGACGGCCAGTACATCAGTAAACCTTTACTATCCCCCAGTAACTGGTACTCCAGCTGGCACCGAACCTCATGTGGAGCTTTTTAAATCTGGTTCTACCTTAACGGCTTTGACAGGCAACAATATTGCTTTGGGTTCCGCAAAGTTTAATAAAATGATCCGCGCCTATGATGCCGACGATAAGCTGATCGGCCAGGCCGCCTATTCCAGCGGCTCCGCCGTCACCCTGGGGGATTTGACCCTTAGCGTGGACGCCGCCGCGCTGAAGACTTTCTTCGACAACGAATTGTATGTGGATCATAGCAAAATCAACACCACTACAGATAACAGCGTGAAGATCGGCAGCAACGCGCGGGTGGATGTGGAACAGTGGGAGTTCAGCAAAAAAATTGCCACAGCCCAGCCTGACTCCAGCGAGAGCATTGTGCTGGGCGTAATCGCCCTTGGCAAGGTGAACAACCCGTCGGCCATGCTCCAGGACGGCAGCAGCTACTTCCTCACCAGCCAGAACTCCGGCGAGGCGATGTTCACCCGCCCCGGCCTCAACGGCACCGGGGGACTCAAGGCCGGTTATCTGGAAATGTCCAACGTTGATATCTCCAAGGAGTTCACCGACATGATTACCACCCAGCGCGGATTTCAGGCAAATTCCCGCATTATTACGGTGTCCGACTCCATGCTGGAGGAGCTTGTCAACCTGAAGCGTTAAGCCGGGGTAATACATAATTTCAGTATGCCCCGCGGTTAAAGAAATAGCATTGCCGCTGTGTGGAGGGGTGAAACAAACCCTCCACACATTCCGGCGTATAGCTGAAAAGGGTAGGGTTACGTTAATGATTGAGCTTACAAAGCTGAACAAAAAGAAGTTTATTTTGAACTGCGATATGATCGAAGCAGTGGAATCCACCCCCGATACCGTTATCACCCTGCGCAACGGGAAGCTCAATATTGTGGAGGAATCTCCCGAGGAAATTGTGCAGTTGGTTATTGCTTACAAGCGGAGGCTGTTTCAGTTTTAGCATGATCCGGTTAAGTAAGTTCGGGGAGGATAATTAAATGAATATATCGTTCGTAATTGGTCTGGTTCTCTGCTTCGTTCTCGTTGTATTTGGCATCGTAGTCAAACTGGGGCCGTTCGCCATCGACTTTGGCGCGATGGTGAACTTTGTGGACGTGCAAAGCTTGCTCATTACCGTGGGCGGCACCATGGCCGCGCTGCTGACGGCCTTCCCTTTAAAGGATTTTTTAAAGATGTTTCAGCACTTTCCCATTATTTTGGGTTTGCAGAAGGCAAAGACCGATCCCATGTACTACATCGACGTGATGACCGACCTTTCCCAGGAGGCCCGCAAAAAGGGCCTGCTGGCATTGGAGGACAGGGTGGCGGAGTTTGAGGATGCCTTCCTGCGGGACAGCGTTATGCTGATTGTCGACGCCATGGAACCGGACAAGGTGCGGGAACAGCTGGACAACGAGATGAGCGCCATCGAGAGCAGGCATGCCCAGTCCTGGAGCCTGTACGACAAGGGCGCGGCCCTGGCCCCCGGCTTTGGTATGATCGGCACGCTTATCGGGCTTATCAACATGCTGGCGAATATGAACTTTTCCGCCGAGGGCGGCGCGGAGACACTGGCGGCCAACATGGCCATCGCGCTGGTTACCACCTTCTACGGCTCCATGATGGCCAACGCGATCTTTCTTCCGGCGGGCAACCAGCTGCGCATGGCCCATGAGCATGAGATGCTCTGTAAGGACATTATTATCGAAGGCATCATTTCCATTCAGGCGGGGGAAAACCCGCGGCATATTAATGAGAAGCTTATGTCCTACCTTACAAGAAAAGACAGGGAAAGGCATTCCGCTGCTTCGGAAGAAAGCGGCGCGGAATAGTGCGGAAAAACGCTCCCCACGGTTTATCCGTCCGGGGCTATTGCCGTTTGTATGAAATTAAGGAGGCGATATCATGGCGCGGAAAAAGAAAAGCGACGACGGCGGAGGCGGCAGCGGCGACTGGCTGAATACCTACGCGGATATGGTTACGCTGCTGCTGACGTTTTTTATCCTGCTCTACTCCATGTCCTCCATGGATGCCGCCAAGTTTGATATGCTTGTGGCAGCTTTTGCCAGCGACGGCAACTCGGATGAAAAAATCGTTCTTCACGGCGAGGCGGAGGGCGAGGAAAAGACCGGTGCTCCCGTGCCGGGCACCACCGAGGTTGAATCTGAAATTCTGGATTTAGACGATATTTATACGGCTTTGGAGGCATACATAGAGGAGAAAAGCTTGCAGGATTCCGTGCAGATTTCCCAGGGCGAGGGCTATGTGTTTATCCGGTTTATGGATGATATGCTTTTTGAGCCAAATAGTGCCAGATTAAAACCAGCGGATTTAGAAATTCTAAATTTTGTAGGCTATGGAATAAAATCGGTGCAGGATAAGGCGGAAATGATCCGGATAGACGGCCATACGGCCGCCATTCCCGAGGATCCCAATTATGCCGTTTCAGACCGGCTGCTGTCCAGCGAGCGATCCAACAGGGTGTTGATATATTTTGAGGATACCATCGGCATTGCGCCCGAAAAGCTGTTGCAGGCGGGATTTGGCAAATGGAAGCCCTTTGTGGACAACACCACCGAGGATGGCCGCCAAAAGAACCGCCGGGTGGAAATACTGATTTCAGGGGAAAATGTCATCAGCGACGAGCTGGATACCATATACGAGAAGCTGGTGGAATGATTCCCGCGAGGCGTATCATATAACCGCTTAACCATACTGTATTTGTATGTGATTGCCAGGTTACCGGCCCATTTTTCGGCCGGCACGCCCGATGATCCGGAAATAGAATCCGATTTTGCCCAAAAATGGGAATGTAATTTACAATAGAGGAGATTTTGGGATGCAAATACGCGTTGTTTGTGGTATACTGTCATTATGCGCAGGGCGGTTTTCGTAATATAGCGGGTATAGGGCGCAAAGCCTTCTTATCCTGTGATGATGTTCCCGCGGGGACTGAATTTGGCGGGGACTGTTTTATCCTAAGATAGCCGCTGCGTGGGGGGGAAAAGGACGAAGTGGAAGTATTATCGCAAAGCCAGATCGACGATCTTCTCAATTCGCTTACGACCGGCGCTTTGGATTTGGAATCCGCGCACGATGAAGCGTCCAATAAAAAGATAAAGGAATATGACTTCCGCAGCCCGAAGCGGTTTACCAAGGAGCAGCTGAAGATCATCAGCAGTGTTTATGAAAACTACTCCCGGGTTTTATCTTCTCATTTGACCAGTATACTGCGGCTGTATGTCAATGTGGAATGCGTGCAGATCGAGGAGCAGCGGTATTCGGAGTTTAACAATGCCCTGCCCGACTCGGTTATGACGGCGATTGGCGAGCTCCGCTTCACCGGGAGCAACGATGAAAACAATACGGTGATTGTAGATTTCTCCAAGCCCATCGCCTTCGCGATTATCGAGCGGCTTCTGGGAGGAACCGGAGACGGGCTGGAGGTAGACCGGGATTTTACGGAAATTGAGCTTTCCCTGATGGATAATTTGTTCAAAAGTATTATTCCGCAAATGTCCGACAGCTGGTTTAACTACTACGAGGTGGATGTTTTATATCGGAAAACCGAGACAAACTCCCGGCTGATGCAGGCGATAGCCGCCGACGACACGGTGGTGATCCTTATGCTGGACGTACAGATCAAGGAGGTGCAGGGCAGCATCAGTATCTGTATCCCGGCGGTATGTTTGGAAGACGTCATAAAGAAAATAGATTCCCAATATATGCGTAACCTGAAAAGAATTAATTCTTCCGGTGACAAGGAACGCCGAGAGCTGGTTATGCAGTATTTGCAGGCCAGTAACCTGGAGCTCCGGTGCGTAATCGGACAGACGCAGGTGAATCTGAGCGATATAATCTATCTAAACGTAGGCGATGTCATTCAACTCAATAAGCCTGTGGATTCCCTGGTGGATTTGAATGTGGGCGAATCCTGCTGGTTCCGCGGAAAAATAGGGGTTCAGCGCAGCAAGAAAGCGATCCAGGTTAAAGAAGTTCTGTAATAGAGAGGTGTTAATGCATATGAGCGGGGATGCGAATAACGGCGCGGAGCTTTTTTCTACGCTGGAACTGGATACTATCGGCGAGATTATGAACATCAGTATGGGGTCTGCTGCGACAGCGGCCTCCACATTGCTGGACAACAAAGTGACCATTACCACCCCCATTGTGAATGTACTGGCGGTAGATGATTTTGAGATACAGCAGCTGGAGCCGGCTGTTGCGGTGCAGATCAAATACGTTGAGGGCATTACCGGCTCCAATATCCTGATGCTCAGCCAAAAGGATGTGCGAACCCTCCTGGCCCAGATGATGCAGACGGAAATTGCCGACGATTTTGTCATTGACGAATTGGCGGAAAGCGCCATGTGCGAGCTTATGAACCAGATGATGGGTTCATCCGCCACGGTACTCTCCTGCTTTCTAGGCCGCACCATTAATATTTCCACCCCCACCACCCTGCCGATCAATGCCATAGAGGACTTTAAGGCCGAGTATTTCCCCCAAAAATATATTATGACAATCACGTTCACCATCACCATTACGGATATCATGGAGAGCGAATTTGTCAGTGTTATGGATATCGACCTGTCCAGGGAGATTATAGAGGTTTCCCTTAACTTTGATAAGGGAGACGAGGAGGAACAGCCGCCGATGGAGTCTCCTTCCGCAGCTCCGGCCCCTCCCCCTCCCCCTGCGCCCACGCCTCCTCCCGCGGCTCCGGCTCCTTCCATGCCTGCCGCGCCGCAGGTTTCGGCGGCCGCGCCGCCTCCCCCGCCCATTGCCTACGAGCAGCAGCCCTATCCCCCTCAGCAGCCTTATCCCCCTCAGCAGTATTATCCCCAGCAGCCCTATCCCCAGCAGCAGCCCTATCCCGCTTATAACTATGCCCCTCCTCCCCAGCATGGATATGGGGCGCCCGCACCGGTTCCTGAAAACCCCATTATGGTAAAGGAATTTGATTACAACGACTTTGGCGCGGGAGGCGGCGTGCAGGAGATGCCCGCCAACATTGATTTGGTCATGAACGTGCCGGTGGTGGTAACGGTAGAGCTGGGCCGCACCAAGCGAAAGATTAAGGAAATTCTGGAATTTGGCCAGGGCACCATTGTTGAGCTGGATAAACAGGCCGGATCCCAGGTGGATGTTATCGTCAACGGGCAGCTTATCGCCAGAGGCGACGTGGTTGTTGTGGATGATAATTTCTCAATCCGCATCACGGAGATCCTGAAAAGCAGAGATTCTCTCACAATGTTGTGATAAAATAGATTAATACAAATTAAAATTCTTTTTTAGGTGGTGCAGAAAGTTATGAGTAAGATTCTGGTAGTGGACGACGCAGCTTTCATGCGTATGATGATTAAGGATACGCTTAATAAACTTGGTTATGACGACGTGGAGGAGGCTGCGGACGGCGCGATTGCGGTGGAAAAGTTTCAGCAGCTCAATCCGGATCTGGTTATGCTGGACGTAACCATGCCCAATTTAGACGGCATTGGCGCGCTGCGGGCAATCAAGCAGCTCAAGCCGGACGCCAAGGTGGTTATGTGCTCTGCCATGGGCCAGGAGGCCATGGTGGTGGAGGCTATTAAGCTGGGGGCGCTGGATTTTATTGTCAAGCCGTTTAAACCGGACAGAATTGCGAAAACTATGAAGGCGGTTCTCGGATAAAGCCTTATTGTGGGAGAAACAATGAACAGCGTGTTGGATGTAATGTCGGCCATTGGTTCCCTTGTGATTATATGCCTGGTAATCGCGCTTACCTATTATGTCAGCCGTTGGTATGCCAGACGGGCCGGCGTATCCGCAGGCGGCAAATATGTCAAGGTGCTGGATCGCACCCATTTGGGAAATACATCCTCCTTGATGATTATTCAGGTGGGTGGGAAATACTACCTTCTGGGCGTCAGTGATAAAAATATGGAAATGCTGTGCGAGCTGGAGGATTTTGACCGGCATGTGGAGGAAAGCTCCATGTCCGATTCGGCCCAGGCTCCCTTCGGACAACTGCTTCGCGGACTGATGGACAAATCCGGAACACGGAGCAAAAAAAGGGATGATGGTGGATCGGAATGAACAAAAAGCTACTTAATGCCCTGCGTTTGGGCCTGCTTATCCTTGTGGTTATGCTGTTGCTGGCCATCCCCTCCCTGGCGGCGGTTGGCCCCACCCAGCCGGCCCTGCCCGGCACGGAAGCCGGCGACACAATTCCAGGCGGCCCGGGTACATCCGACCCTAATATTAACATATCCCTTAACGGCGAAGGCTCGGATGTGGTGCGCATTCTGCTGTTGCTGACCGTTTTGTCGGTGCTGCCCTCGGTTTTGCTCATGATGACCTGCTTTACCCGGATCGTCATCGTGTTTTCGCTGCTGCGGAATGCCATGAGCTTGCAGCAAACGCCGCCAAACCAGGTGATGGTTGGCCTGTCGCTTTTCCTGACGCTTTTTATTATGCGCCCGGTGATATCCGATATCAATGAAAACGCCTATATGCCTTACTCCCAGGGGGAGATATCCGCCACCGAGTTTATAGAGGAGGCCTCCAGCCCTTTGCGCGACTTCATGCTCAAGCAGACCAAGCGGGAGGATCTGAATCTTTTCTTAACCGTTTCCGGGGCGGAAAGCTGGCCGGAAAGCGTGGATGCCTACAGCATGGCCGTGGTGATTCCGGCGTTTATCGTCAGCGAGATAAAAAGGGCGTTTACCATAGGGTTTCTTATCTATATCCCGTTTCTTATTATTGATATGGTTGTGGCCAGCGCCCTCATGTCCATGGGTATGATGATGCTGCCGCCCGCCACCATTTCCATGCCCTTTAAACTGATGCTTTTTGTCATGGTGGACGGATGGGGGCTGATGGTGAAAACCCTGATCTCCACCTACAACCTCTAGCGGGGCGGCACTGATTGCCTGGAAACCGGCGAAGGGAGAGAAAACACTTTGGATGTAGGCCAAATCATGCAGATATTCCGGGAGGGCCTGTTTACGGCATTTAAGCTTGCGGCCCCATTGCTGATTGTCAGCATGTGCGTGGGCCTGCTGATCTCCATTTTGCAGGCGGCCACCCAGATCCATGAGCAGACGCTGACCTTTGTGCCCAAGCTGGCGACCATCGCCATAATCCTGTTGCTTCTGGGCCCCTGGATGATGACCCAAATGAATGACTTCACGGTGCAGTTGTTTGAAACAATTGCAATGTATGTATAAAGAGGATTGTCATGTATGTTGACCTGAGCCAGGCGCTGGTATTTATGCTGGTCATGTTCCGAATGGTTGGCCTGCTGGTGACAAACCCGATTTTTGGCAGGGCAAATATACCCATGAGGGTAAACGCCGGGCTTTCCTTTGTTTTGTCGGTTTTGGTTACCACAAGCGTTACTTTTGACATTCCCCCGGAGCCTGATTTCCTGGAGCTGGCCGTAATGTGCTTCAAGGAGTTTGCGGTGGGGATGATGGCCAGCCTGGTGCTGCGCCTGTTCCTGTCCATCTTCGTCATAGGCGGCGAGGTGGTGGATATGCAGATCGGCATCGGTATGTCCAAGGTGTTTGATCCGGGAACCAATACCTCCATTTCCCTCTCCTCCACCTGGTTCAACAATATGTTTATTCTGATCTTTTTCGCCACCAACAACCACCTGACCTTTTTCAGGATGGCGGCGGGAACCTTCCGGATTATACCCTTGGGGATGTACAATTTCAACTGGCATTTTACCGGCTACCTTCCCGAGTATTTTACCACCATCATGCTGTTTGCCCTGAAGCTCTGCCTGCCGGTGGTGGTGACGGAAACCATTGTGAGCATTGCGGTGGGCCTGATTATGAAGATGGTTCCCAGCATCAATGTATTTATCATCAATATTCAGTTTAAGCTGGTGATTGGCATGCTCGTGCTGGTGGTGATGGTTGTCCCCTTTATGAATTACTTTGAAAATCTCATCATTTTCTGCTTTGAGCAGATATCCTATGTCTGGAACAACATGGCGGTGTAACGCCGGTCTATAAGGCGTTATATCGCGCCAGGGCGGATGAAACCGCGGTTATGTGCTTCCCCCGGGGATTCTGTTGCCTGTTTGAACCGATTGAGGGGGGATCATCATGCCAGAGGGCGGCGAAAAAACCGAAAAGGCCACCGGTAAACGGCGGCAGGATGAGAGAAAAAAGGGTAATATCTTTATGAGCAAGGATGTTACCACCTTGTCGTCGGTTATTGTTGGATTCTGCGCGCTGCGGCTGTTTATAGGCTCCATTATCGAGCGGCTGCAGGAGATTTACCGTACCCAGGTAACCCGGGCCGCCGACATCACCACGGTAACCACCGGAACGGTGATGCAAATTTTCAAGGAAACCATTCTGGTGCTGGTCACCACAATCCTTCCCGTTATGATGATTACCGGATTCGCGGCCATTGTGGTCACAGGCTTCCAAACGAAGTTTCTGTTTTCCAAGGAGGCCCTAAAGGTCAAGTTCAGCAGGCTCAATCCCTTGCAGGGCATTAAAAAGCTTTTCTCCCTCCGCTCCCTTGTGGAGCTGTTAAAATCCCTTTTAAAAGTGGTTCTGATTGTATACCTGCTGTATGGAAAGGTGCTGCATTCCTTCTCCTTCCTCCCCCAGATATTGGATTGGGACATTATGCAGGCCGCCGCTTTCACGGGAGATCAGATATTTTCGCTGATTTTCTCCGTAACCATCGCCTTTGGCGCCTTGGCCGCCGCCGATTACTTTTATCAGTGGTATGAGTATGAAAAAAGCATCAAGATGACCAAGCAGGAGGTCAAGGACGAGTACAAGCAGATGGAGGGTGATCCCAAGGTAAAAAGCGCCCGCCGCCAAAAGCAGCAGGAAATGGCTATGAAACGCATGATGCAGCAGGTGAAGGACTCGGACGTCATCGTGCGAAACCCCACCCACTTTGCGGTAGCGCTGCAATATAAGCTGAACCGGGACGCCACCCCCAGGATTTTGGCCAAGGGCAAGGATCGGGTAGCCCTCCGAATCGTGGAGGAGGCTGAAAAACACCATATCTCCACGGTGGAGAACAAACCGCTGGCCAGGAGCCTGTACGAGGTGGGACAGGTAAATCAGGAGATCCCCCCAGACTTCTACCAACCGGTGGCGGAGATTTTGGCCTGGCTGTATAGTACGAATGAGAAGGAAAAACACAAGCGATGAGACTTTTCAACAACGTTATTTCGGTATTTGTTCTGGTTGTAATAGTATTTTTGATTGTGCCGCTCCCTGCGTTCTTCCTGGATTTCATGTTTTTGGTGAACATCGCGCTTTCGCTGGTGATTTTGCTGATTACCATGTATATCAGGGAGACGCTGGAGTTTTCCATCTTTCCCTCCCTTATGCTCATTACCACCTTGATCCGGTTATCCCTGAATATCTCCTCCACCCGTCTGATTCTGGCCAACGGCGGCTCCGCCGGGCAAATCATCAAGACGTTTGGCGACTTCGTTATCCAGGGAAACCCCATCATCGGCGCCGTTATTTTTATCATTATTGTGCTGGTGAACTTCATGGTTATCACCAAGGGCGCCGAGCGTGTGGCCGAGGTTTCCGCCCGCTTCACCCTGGACGCCATGCCCGGTAAGCAGATGGCCATTGACGCCGACCTGAACTCGGGGCTTATCGACGATCAGGAAGCCAAGCTCCGCCGAAGCAAAATTCAGCGGGAGGCGGACTTTTTCGGTTCCATGGACGGCGCCACCAAGTTTGTCAAGGGCGACGCCATAATGTCCATCCTCATTACCCTCATCAACTTTGTGGGCGGCGTGATTATCGGCATGGTGAGCGGCGGCATGACCTTTACGGAGGTGCTGAACGTATACACCATCGCGACGGTAGGCGACGGCCTGGTGTCACAGATTCCATCCCTTCTCATCGCCACGGCCACAGGTATGATCGTCACCCGGTCCTCCTCCGAAAACAACCTGAACACCGACGTCACCGGCCAGTTCCTGTCACAGCCTGTATCCCTGATTATCGCGGGCAGCTTTATCGGCTGCATGCTGCTGATTCCCGGCAGCCCCAAGCCCCAGATTTTTATGGTTTCCGCCGGATTGATTGCGGCGGGCATTGCCCTCCGGGGCAAGCCGGCGGCTGCGGCCCAGGCGGCGGCCGGGGCAGGCGGCGGAGGCGGAGGCGTTCCGGGCATGGAGGGGGATGAAATCCCCGAAACCCTCAGCGAGGCCAGCTATTACAAGAACATTGACAACGTATACACCCTGCTGAATGTGGATCCCATTGAAATGGAGTTTGGTTATAGCCTGGTTCCCCTGGTGGACGAAAGCTCCGGCGGCAGCTTTATTGACCGCATCGTCATGTTCCGCAAGCAGTTTGCCACCGATTACGGCGTGGTGATTCCCACCGTGCGCCTCCGGGATAACGGAATGCTGAACCCCAATCAATATGTGGTAAAGCTAAAGGGTGAGGAGATCGGCAGGGGCGAGGTGCTGGTGGATTACTATCTGGCGCTGGATCCCGGAAATACAGCCGACGACATTGAGGGCATCGACACGGTGGAACCGGCCTACGGCATACCAGGCAAGTGGATCACCGAGGATCTGCGGGAAACCGCGGAGGTTTTGGGGTACACGGTTATTGACCCGCTGTCGGTCATTGTGACGCATATGTCGGAGATCATCCGGAAGCATGCCTACGAGCTGCTGTCCCGCCAGGACGTCAGCTCCCTGCTGGAAAACGTGAGCAAGAAGGACGCGGCGCTGGTGTCCGACGTGATGCCGGGTATGGTGTCCCTGGGAGATTTGCAGAAGATTCTCAGCAACCTCCTGCGGGAAAGCGTACCCATCAAGGATATGGAAACCATTTTGGAAACTCTGGCGGATTACGCCATGTCCGTAAAGGATACCGACCTCCTCACCGAATATGTGCGCCAACGGCTCCGCCGCACCATTACGCGGCAGTATGTCAGCGGCAACGTGCTGAAGGTGATTACCGTGGATCAGGACATCGAGCAGATGATTCTGGGCTCGGTGAAAAAGGGCGAGCACGGCACCTATCTGGCGCTGGAGCCTGAACGGATGCAGCAGATCGTGTCGGGCGTCATGGATGACATTGTGCGGATTCGGGATATTGTAAGCGTGCCGATTGTGCTGACCTCGCCGGTGGTGCGCGTCTACCTTAAAAAAATGATGGATCAGTTTACGCCGGATATCACCGTGCTTTCCTATAGCGAGATTGATCCCAACATTCAAATACAGGCGCTGGCCAATGTCACCATCAAGGCCGGGTAACGCTTCCGCACAGCGGGGAGAGGAGTGATAAATTATGACACATACGGCAACTCAATCCTCCTCGGTAGACCGGGAGCAGTGGGAAGCTTATATGAAAACACGCAGCCAGGATCTGCGCAATGATATTGTAATGGCGTATTCCAACCTGGTGAAGGTGATTGCCTTGAAAATGCGGGGGATTTATAAGAATTACGCCCAGCTGGATGATGTTATTAACCAGGGGATTATAGCGCTGATTGACGCGGTGGAAAAATATGATCCGGATCGGGGCATTAAATTTGAAACCTTTGCCTCCATCAAGGTGAAGGGGGCCATTATCGACTTCATCCGCAGCCAGGACTGGATACCCCGCCGTTTGCGCAAGGCCTCCAATGATTTGGACGCCATATACAACCGCATATATTCCCAGCTGGGGCGGCAGCCGACCCGGGAGGAAATCGCGGCCGAAATGAATCTGTCGCTTGAGCAGCTGGATCACATGATGGAGCAGACCTACAGCTTTAACCTGTTGTCCTATGAAGAGGTGGTGTGGCAGAAGATGTCCACGGCGGGGGATTTGGTAGACAGCGATTCAGAGGACTCCCCGGAACAGAGGATCATGGAGGATGAGCTGCGCCAGCAGCTTGCGGCCAGCATTGAGGAGCTGGGGGAACGGGAGCGGACGGTGGTTTCGCTTTATTACTACGAGAATCTCAAGCTCAAGGAGATTGCCCAGGTGCTGGGCATCAGCGAATCCCGGGTATGCCAGATCCACTCCGCCGCTATTATGAAAATGAAAAGAACCATGCATGAGTATGCGCTGTAAATAAACCAAGCCTTGGAGGGAGCAAGCCGATGATTAGAGGATTTTATACCGCGGCCTCGGGAATGATTACCCAGGAGAAGAAGCTGAACGCCTACGCAAACAATATTGCCAACGCCAATACCATAGGCTATAAAAAGGATGATTTGGTGTCCGGCACCTTTGGGGAGCATATTGCCGTGCGGCTGAATTCCTACAGCCGCCAATCCTCCCAGGTGGATTTGGGGCCCAGCGTCTATATGCAGACGGTGGCGGACAAATATGTTAACCATAACCAGGGAAGCTTCAAGGATACTTTCAGAACCTTTGACCTGGCGGTGCAGGGGGACGGTTATTTTGTTGTTCAGGATGCCGCGGGGAACGACCTGCTGACCCGAAACGGCCAATTCGGCCTGGATGACGAGGGATATCTGGTTTTGCCCGGCGTGGGCAGGGTGCAGGGCGAGGGCGGGGATATCGCCATTGAAACCGCAGCCTTCGGCGTTGACCGGAACGGCATTATGTACACCTACCCCGAGGAGGACGGCGAGGAGCCAAACGAGTTTGACCGGCTGTTGGTTGTGATTCCCACCGACTTTGCGGCCATGGAGAAAACCGCCAACGGACTGTTTGCGTCGGAGGGTTATACCCAGATGGAGGATAACGGGGATACCCTTGTCCGGCAGGGTACGCTGGAAGCCTCCAATGTGGATCTCTCCGAGGAAATGACACGGATTATCGCCAGCCAGCGGGGGCTGCAATCGGCCAGCCAGCTGGTGAGGATGTATGACGAAATGAACACGAAGGCCAATGATACCCTGGCCAAGCTGCGGTAAGTAAATTGCCAAAACAGTAATTGAGGAGGTAACCTTGATATGATTTCAGGATTTTACACGGCGCGCTCCGGATTGATGGCCCAGCAATCGGCTATGGATATGGCGGCAAACAATATCGCAAACGTGAACACAGTGGGCTTCCGCGCCGCCAAGGTGAGCTTTGCGGATTTGATTTATCAAAATTTAAACAGGGAGGGCGCGGAAAATCCGGCGATGGTGGGCCATGGTGTCAAGGTGGATAAAACAGACCTGCTGATGACATCCGGCGGCCCCAAGGCCACCGACTACGCCCTGGACTATTTTATCCGGGACAATGAAGGCTTCTTCGCCGTGGAAACAGCCGCGGGCAATATCGAGTACACGAAGGCCGGAAATTTTATTCTGGACAACGACGGCGGCTCCTTTTATCTGGCCGCCAGCAACGGCGACCGGGTGCTGGATGTGGACGGCGGGGAAATTGAAGTGGAATTTGACGAGAATAACAACCCGGTTATCGACTCGTCCCTGATTGGGGTTTACCGCTTCCCCAATTTCTACGGGTTGAGCAGCGTTGGCGGGAACCGCCTCGTACCCACCGATATTTCGGGGGAAGCGGAGCTGATTGAAGACGCCGGGCTGATGAACGGATATCTGGAAGGCTCTAACGCGGAGCTTTCCAACGAGATGGTTCGTGTGATTGAGGCATCCAAGGCGTTCAGCTTTAACTCCCGTATCGTGATGGTGGCCGACGAAATTGAGCAGACCATCAACCAATTGCGATAATATCTCGTCCCATGGACGAAAACAGGAGGGCTTAGGATGGATAAGGATCAAAGGGATCAAAGGGATGAGCAAACGGTCGATTCGCAGCAGCCTGCAGGCAAGCAGGAGGAGGAAGCCGCTCCCCCAACTAAGCCGGTTATTCTCGTCAGGGTTGTCCGGGATAATTTAGAGGTGGAGCTTGAGATTCAGCGGACCGGAACCAACACCAGCGACCCGCTTATGGAGGATCTGATGGAGGCGCTGACCGAAAAAGGCGTGGCCTTTGGCATTGAGACGCAGGTGCTTCAAACATTGTGCAGGCGGCCCACTTATAATAACGCTTTTGTCGTGGCCCGGGGGAAGGCCCCGAAGGTGGGGGCGGACGGGTTTTTGAAATATTTGGTGCATACCACCCGGGAGCTGCGGCCGAAAATCAACCCGGACGGAACCGCCGACTTTAAGGATCTGGGATTTATCCAAAACGTGCTCAAGGATCAGCCGCTTTGTGAGATTCATGCGCCCCAAAAAGGCGCCGACGGCAGGAATGTGCGGGATGAGGTGCTGGAGGGGATTTTGGGTAAGGAGCCCCCCAGCCCTATGGGCGCCAACACCGTTATCAGCGAGGACGGCACCATGCTCCTGGCGGCAGTGGACGGCAACGTAGAGGTTAAAAACGGCATTATCAGCATCGTGGAGGTGCTGAAAATTGCGGGAAACATAGACAATTCCACCGGTGATATTAAGTTTACCGGCGATGTAATCATCAGCGGTGACGTAGTCTCCGGTTTTAGGGTGCAGTCGGGCGGCAGCATCCATGTGCGCGGCAGCGTGGAAGGCGCGACCTTGGAGGCGGCGATGGACATCAGCATCGGAGAGAGCATGAACGGCATGAGCCGCGGCGTCCTGTCGGCAGGGGGAAATGTGAAGTGCAAATATATCCAGAGCTGCTATGTCAAGGCGCAGGGTGATATCTTCGCGGATACGCTGATGTACTGCACGGTAGAGTGCGGCGGCAATGTGGAGCTTAGCGGCAAGCGGGGCGCGCTCATCGGCGGGAGATCCTCCATAGCGGGAAAGCTGATCGCAAAAACCATAGGCACCTCCACCCACACCGCCACCGAGGTGAATATGTGCGCCGCCGACCCGGTAAAAACCAAGCAGATCGCGGATATGGCCGAAAATATCAAGCGCCTGGACATGGAGATTCAAAAGCTGATGCAGGTCTTGGCCAGATATGAGGATATTGCCAAAAAAGTGAAGCTGACCCCCGAGCAAATTGCCGCAATTAAGACAGTTAAGGACAGCTATGTGCTCTATTCCCAGCAGCGGAAGGATTCCGCCGTGAGCCTGGGGGAGATGCAGAGCGAACAGCTGGAGGCCAGCCTGGCCAAGAGCTACGCAGAGTGCAAGGATCGCATCCATACCGGCGTCCGCTTTACATTCGGGCCTATCAGCATGATGGTGATGGAGTCCTTTGTTTATAGCAGAATCTTTGCCTCGGAGGGCCAGGTAATGACAGCGCCGCTTTAAATTTAACTTTTTATCCTGCCCCGCATTATGACAATAAAAGCACCCCCGGCGCTTCGGGAAGCGCCGGGGGTGCTTTTATTGTACCGCACTTATTTTGTTACCAGGGTCTTGTCCAGGGTAAAGAAGACGGGCATTCCGTCCTTGATTACAGTGGAGTTGCAGCCCTGGATGAGGGGACGGATATAGTCGGCCATTTCGCCGGTAACATCCCAGCCGTCGGGGGTAATCCAGCTGCCTGGGATGGTTTTCTCCAAGTTGGCCACATCGCCCACCGGGGCCCAGTCGCAGGTGACGAGATATGGCTGGGAGGAAACGCGGTGGAATACCAACATACCGCCGGTTTGTCCGGCCGCGGCGCAGGAGACGGCGGCGGAGCCGACGGCGACGGCCTCGCGGACGTCGGTAAGGGATGCACAATGGGCGGCGCAGCGCTGAAGAAGGCTTAGCTCAATGGCCCGCACCTTACAGGATATCCGGGATTGCAACAGGCTTTTGATGTAATTGCCCACACCGGAGAGCTGGGCATGTCCAAAGGAGTCGGTGGCGCTTGTGCCCGCACTGGCCACATATTCACCGCTTGCAAGGCGGATTCCTTCAGAAACCGCAATTACCAGGTTTTGCTCGGCTTTCATCAACTGAGCAGCCCGATCCAGGAAGGCGCCGGGGTCAAAAACCACCTCCGGCAGGAGAATCATATGGGGAGCGGGACATCCGGGACGGCGGGCCAGCGCAGAGGCTGCGGTAAGCCACCCGGCATTGCGGCCCATGATCTCGACAACGCTCACCATGGGGATATCGTAAACCAGGCTATCACGGTAGACCTCGGCCACCGAGGTGGCGACATACTTGGCGGCGGAGCCAAAGCCGGGGGTATGGTCGGTGATGGGCAGATCATTGTCCACCGTTTTGGGGATGCCGACGCATTTCACGTCCTCGCCCCGGGACAGGAAAAATTCCGACAGCTTTTGAACCGTGTCCATGGAATCGTTCCCGCCTATGTAAAAAAAGTAACCGATATCAAATTTGCGAAAGATTTGCAGGAGGGTATCATAGGCCGGGTCGGGATGGGGGGGCATTTTAAAACGGCAGGAGCCCAAGGCTGCGGAAGGGGTGGACTCCAGGAGCTGAAAATCCTCCGAGGTTTTAAAGTTGACCCTGAGATCCACGATGCGTTCCTTCAACAAGCCCTCCAGGCCGTTGAGGGCGCCGTAAACCTCCCCAATTTCCGGGCTCCGCATAGCCTGCTGGATCGCCCCGGAAAGGGACGCGTTGATGACCGCAGTGGGGCCGCCGGACTGGCCTATAATCATATTCTTTGGCACTAGTAAATAACCTCCCGTCTTAATTCACAACCGTAAACAACGCCTGTCCGGATACCGGCAGGACATTGTAACCCTATTATAGTATAGCCTCCCCTTTTTTGCAATCATTTCCGGTGAAATCGCAGGGGAAAAAGACTTTTTTTGGTTGTGGACATATATATCGCCGTAATGTGCGGGGGATTGGCTCCCGGAAGGTTTTTTAGGCCGCAGGCCGGGGGGATGGCCTTTTCGGTTTTTCCGCTGCCGCTGTGCGGTTTGCCTGCTGCTGTGCATTTTAGCGTTACCGCAGTGCCACGGGGTGGCATGTCGCTCATGCCGCGACGGGCAGTTACTTTTGGAGGAACAAAAGTAACCAAAATTCCCACGGGGGAGGGCCCCCGTGACCCCCCTGCACTTTGGG
>Ga0153996_1000145_pt1 | contig 37266 bp, 34 predicted proteins | sample TSNC080MetaG_FD_104728 | JGI IMG/M metagenome (GOLD analysis project Ga0153996, IMG submission 104728) | Attine ant fungus gardens microbial communities from North Carolina, USA - TSNC080 MetaG | ecosystem: Host-associated > Fungi > Mycelium > Unclassified | place: USA: North Carolina, Lumber... | reverse complement strand
GCGAGCAAAGCTCGCTGTTTGAAAACGCTTTAGCGTTTTCAAATTAACTGACTATATTTATGGGATTCCCGGCATTTTTATGGCTCCCTCCCCTATGTGGCGGAGCATGACCTGGGCGCTGTGCGCGGTGGGATTGCACCTGGAAAAAACGAGGGCTATTTTGGAGAATATGCCATACAGTTGGCCCGGGAGGTGCCTGTTCCGGTGATTTTGTGCGGTGGGTTGAGAAGTCTGGAAAAAATCGAGGAGCTTCTGCAAAACAGTGCTATCACGGCTTTTTCTCTGGCCAGACCGCTGCTCGCAGAGTCTGGTCTGATTCGCCGATGGCAGCAGGGGGACAGGAGGCCGTCTCAGTGCGTCTCCTGCAATGGCTGTCACAGACAATCGCCGGAAAAACGCTGTATATTTGACTTTGAATCGTAAAAGGATGCCGTATGCGGCGGCAGATAAAGGACAGGGACTATATTTCTATCGGCATATGATCCAAGCCAAGAAGCCAGGGATGAGGCCCGTATACTAGGGCAGTTTGTGCTATATTTTTACTCATGGGGATGTTTTGCGCTTACATTAAAGCCGTATGAAACGCGCAGAAAATCGGTTTTGGATTTTCTGCGCGTTTCTTTATGCATTTTCCGGGAGCCCTGAAATTCCGCCGCCCCGGTTATTTCTTGGGCAGATACTGGTGCAGCTTATCCAGCACATCGTTAATATCCAATGGTTTTCCCACATGATCGTTCATTCCGGCCCCGAGGCATTTTTCTATGTCCTCGCGGAATACATTGGCCGTCATCGCGATAATCGGAATCTTCTTGGCGCGCGGGATATCCAGCGCGCGAATTCTTTGTGTGGCCTGGTATCCATCCATCTCCGGCATCTGCACATCCATAAAGATCAAGTCATATTGCTCCGGCGCGGAGCTGTACCGCTCCAAAGCCTGGGCGCCGTTTTCCGCACAGTCGATCCGCAGGCCGGTGGGCTCCAGGAGGGCAAGCACAATCTCCCTATTGATCTCGACATCCTCGGCAAGCAGTATGTGGTATCCCACGAAGCAGTCCTCCTCTCCGACCTGTTCGTCGTTTGCCTCCAGTATATTTTCCGCACCCAGGCATTCGTTGATACAGTCGGCAAGGGCCGAGGGGAATAACGGCTTTGGCAGGAATTTATTTACACCGGCGCTCTTTGCTTCCGGCTCGATCACGCTCCATTCGGTGGCGGACATCATAATTACGATGGAGCTGCCCCCGTTATGCTCGTTGATAAAGTGTGAAAGCTCCACGCCGTTCATGCCGGGCATTTTCCAATCCACAAAATACAGGTCGTAGTGGTTGTTTTGCCGGATCAGCTCACACGCCTCCTCACCGCTTTCGGCAAAATCACAGTTAACGCCTAACTGCTGCATAACCTCGCATAAATACTCCCGAAGCTCCTGGGAGTCGTCCACCGCAAGAACGCGTATGTCGTTCCAGCCTCTGCCGGACGGCAGGGGTGCCTGCTGCTCCGAGCCACGCCCGGCCTGTATCGTAAACGCGAAGGTGGATCCTTCCCCCAAGGTGGATTCGATCCATATGGTTCCGCCCATAAACTCAACAATCCGCTTGGAAATTGCCAAGCCAAGGCCTGTACCGCCGAATTTTCGGGATATGCCGTTGTCCGCCTGTTCAAAGGAGGTAAACAGGCGGGATCGCTGTTCCTCGCTGATCCCGATGCCGGTGTCGGCTACCTGAATTTTAATTGTGCAAACGCCGTCCACCTCCCCCATCAGCTGAGTGTCCAGGCGGATCGAACCGTTCTCCGGCGTGAACTTCACCGCATTGGAAAGCAGGTTGGTAATCACCTGCGCCAACCGCTGGTCGTCTCCGATCAGCGTGGAGGGGATATTCTTGTCGATATGCACGGTAAAATTCTGCTGCTTCTCATCCACCCGGAAGTTAATCACGTTGGCAACCTTTTGCAGCATATGCTCAAAGCTGAATTGGGTGGGGCAGAGCTCCAATTTATTGGCCTCGATCTTTGACATATCCAATATATCGTTGATGACGCCCAGCAAATGGGTGGAGGCATCCTCGATCTTATGCAGGCAATAATCCTTCCGCTCTTTATCGGCAGCGCTTTTTGCGATTGCCGTCATCCCGATAATCGCATTCATCGGCGTGCGCATTTCATGGCTCATATTGGCCAAAAAGTCGCCTTTTGCGTGGCTTGCTATTTCAGCTTCGATTTTTGCGTGAGTGAGCTGCGTAACGTCGCTGAGAATCAGCATAACACAAATGACATTGTCGCCAACGACGGTATCCGGGCCTCCAAGCCGCCGCAAATTCAGCGCGTAATTGTATTCAGTCCCCTCTTGATCCATGATGACCACATCCGCGGTGAAGGTACTCCCGTTTGGAGCCTCGGGGCTGAACAGGTAGGCTGCCTCCGGATTTAAAACATCTGTAGTCCCAGAGGACACAACGGCGGCCAGCGGACAGATATTGCCTTCCTGGAAGCCGTGGCGTTTCAGGGCGTCCCTGGTTGCCTGGTTGCAGTAAATAAGCTCTTGCCGCTCGTTAAACAGGGCCAGCGCACCGGGCATCGCGTCCAGATGCGATCCAATCACGTCCAGCGTGGCGTTGATTCCCCCGATAATCAGGTTGTAATCCCCCCGGTGCTCCGCGGGATCTGCCCGCTGATTCAAGGAACCGGCCCGGGCGGCGCTGGTGAGCTGCCCAATATCCTGAATAACACGCTGGATGGAATCCGACATGGTGGTAAAGGCTTCGCTCAGCTGGCCAATCTCATCCCCCCGCTGGATAAACGCCTGGGATAGCGTATTTTCAAACTCACCCATTGCCAGTTTATGCGCGTTCCCGGTGATTGCGTTCAGCGGGGCCGTAAGAATTTTTCTGGCAAAAATAATAAGAATCAGGGAAAAGAGCGCAAGCGCCGTTACCGTTATCGCAATACTGACCAAAATAGCCTGCCGCACGGCGGCCATAAAGTCGCCCCTGGGCGCCTCGATCCCCAAAGACCAGCGGGTGCCCCGCACCGGCGCGTAACCGACAAACACCTGCCCTTCCGCGCTGTCAATACCGGCAGCGCCAATCTGCCCCTGCCCCATCAGCAGAATAACTTCCTGCGCCTGGGAACCGGAACCCAGGCTGTCCACAATGGACTGCCGGCTATATACCTTTCCCTGATCCTGATGCGCCATCAGCTTTCCGTTTCCATCGATTATAAAGGCGGTGCCATTTTTGCCAATATTGATATTCTTCAGCACATCGTTGAGCACATCGTAATTATAGCTGCCTACCAGATAATAGGTCAGGGTAGCCTCCGACCCGTCCGTCGCCGTCCGTGTGTGCTTGATAGGGGCTCCCATTACTATTTCGAGCCCGCTGTTGCCAACCGAGGTGTCCTCAATGGCTAAATTTCCAGTCGCCTTAATCATGGGAAGCAGATCCCGCCCTGCGATACTGCGGGGACACTCCTCGCTTCCTGTCAGCAGCGCGCCGTCCGCGTCGTAAATTCCCAGCCATACAAATTCAATACCCGCTTTTGTATGATTTAACACGGCTTGTTTTTCCTCCATGGTGGCATCCGCCGACGCAAGGGCCGTGTTATCCCGAACCAGAAAAAAACGATCCGCCATCAGGTGCAGATTGCTTTCCACACTTTGCGCCGCCGTTTTTGCCATTGGCTTTAACGTATTCAGCAGTATGGTGTCGGTTAAGCTGTTCATAAAATAAGTCATAACAAGCACAAGGCCCACCGCCAGTATAATGACGGCAGAGATGGTGGTGAATATGATTTTGGAAGTAATGCTTTTCCCTTTTTTCATGCTGCTTACCTTCTGTTAATTATTCTCCGGACGCCTGCGGCCCGACAAACGCTACCCTGTTATTCCCTGCCTTCGCCTGCGCAATTGCCGCCTCAGCCAACGCATAGAACGTATGATAGGAATGGGTGGCCCCGGTGATGACATCGACCCCGTCCGGATTCTGCCTGATAAGCAGCGCCTCTGCATATTCCCGCATATACTTATTGGGATAGGTTCCATCGGCGGCGTTCATGGTACGCATATAATCCATATCCCAGGATTTGATAAAACCGCTCTCGTTTTTGGCATTATATTCCAAGGTAACGATTTCGTTGTCGGAGATATAAATTGTAATAAATTCTTTCCAGCCATGCTCATCATAGGAGGCCGTTTCCGCCGTATAATAACCGTCCTGCATTTTTTTCGGATCATCCTTGGAACAGGCGGAAAAGAACACCGCAAACAGCAGCGCCAGAATCAAGCTCCATATTTTCATAAAGGAATCCCCCCCATCACAAACGGAATAATACTCCGCAAGCTCCCCGCTTATTCCGCTTTTGTACGCGGCAAAAGCATAAAACCAACGTTTTCGGTTATACCGTCCCCTTGCAGTAATCGCAGTATGCCATACCTGCCGCGGCAGGCTTAAAAATCGTACTCATCCACATTGTCAATGGTAAACTCGGTTCGGCTGGGCAGCAGCACAACGCCGGAATCATCGGCGGTATAGGCGTTCGGATCCAGAACCGTATTGGGCATGACCTCGACAAACCCGATTTCGGGAACATCCAGCTTGCCGCCTACCTTCAACCGGTTCCCCCCGGCCAGGTATTGGGCAAGATAGCAGCCAAGCGCGGCCTGAACCTGGCAGTCCCAAAGCCCCCAGCGCTCCACAATGCCCGCCTCACAGTATTTCCGCATGTCGTTGGGGGGCGCGAAACCGGTTATAGTCACGTCAGACGCGGTAAGGCCGCGCCTCCGGACTACCTCCGCCTGTCCGGGGAGCGCGGTTGAGTCATTGCAGATAATGAGGTCAATATCGGGATGCTTCGTCAGGATTTCCATGCCGACGGAAATCGCTTTTCCCGCGTTTTGCTCGCTGTAATAGTTTTCGGGGGCCACATTTACCCAGTTGGGATAGGTGGCCGCGATATATTTTTCCCCCGCGCTCCACCAGGAGTTTTGATCGGTGGTGGATACCTGGGAATAATGCCATACATACTGAATCGCATCACCGGTGGGATCCAAGCCCCGGCTGGTAAGGCTCTTGGCGCCCATCTCCACCAGCATTTCACCCAGCTGCGCAGGCGTTCCCTGGGACACCATGACCATGCGGGCGTCTCCAAACGCGTCCGAATCCCATGTAACCACCTTGATACCGGCAGCCATAGCCTCCTTTAATACGCTGTCCAGCGCCGCGGCGTCGAGGGTGGATATACAGATAGCGTCGTCTTTTCGCGCTATGGCCTCCTTGATAACGGAAATCTGCTTCTGCACATCGGCGATAGGGTCGCCTTCATACCTGACCTGAAACCCATGCTTTTCCGCATAGGCCTGCGCGCCGTCGTTGGCTGCGTCAAAGAAAGGGCTTCCGGTGAGCTTGGGCACTAAAACCACGGTGGCCCCCTCCCCCCCGGCCGCGGACACCTGGCCGGAGCCGGTCGCGTCACAGCCTCCAAGTAAAACAATCACTAAACAGAGGGCCGTAGCCACTGCGGAAATCCTTATCATCCCATTACCCCCGATTGCTCGTTTTATAATCTGCCCGGCACTTTTATAGTCCCGACAACATTATATCACAATTCGTCAAAAAAGTGGGACTTTTTTTAAATATCATTGCCCGGCATGCCCCGCAAATTGGTATATCTGGACAGTTTTTTTCCGTCCTGTCAATTCGCGCGTTTTTCGGTTAGGAAAACAAGAGACGCCCCACCTGGTAGACCAGCGTGGCCGCTGCCCAGGCGATGCCGCACTGCATAAGCACCACCTTCAGCGCCGACAGGCCCGAGCCCATCTCCCGGGAGATGGCGGCAATAGCGGCGGCGCAGGGGGTGTACAGGAGCGTGAAGGTCAGAAAGCTCGCGGCTGTGAGGGGGGTGAAGATGGCGGCAAGCGCCGTTCCCAGCTCTGTTACGCTGGAGCCAGTGAGCACCGCCAGGGTGCTGACCACTGCTTCTTTTGCGGTAAAGCCTGTAATCAGGGCCGTGGTGGCGCGCCAATCCTGAAAACCCAGGGGCAGGAACACCGGCGAAATGGCCATGCCCAAGGTAGCCAAAAGGCTTCCGGAGCTGTCCTCCACCGGGTTTAACTGGTAGTTAAAGGTCTGGAGAAACCAGATAATCAGGGAGGCCCAAAAAATAATGGTAAATGCCCGCACCAGAAAATCCTTGGCCTTATCCCAAACCAGCTGCCATACGTTTTTGATGGAAGGGAAGCGGTAGTTGGGCAGCTCCATGACAAAGGGCACCGGCTTCCCCCTGTAGGTGGTGTGGCGAAGCACCAGGCCGCAGAGGATACCCACCCCCATGCCGCCCAGATAGAGCAGCAGCATCACCAGCGTCCCATGCCGGGGGAAAAACGCGGCTGTAAACACCGCGTAGATAGGCAGCTTGGCGCTACAGCTCATAAAGGGGGTAAGCAAAATGGTCATCCGCCGATCCCGTTCGCTGGAGAGGGTTCGGGTGGCAAGGATCGCCGGAACTGTACAGCCGAAGCCTATGAGCATGGGCACAAAGCTGCGGCCGGACAGCCCGATTCCCCGGAGCAGCTTATCCATTACAAACGCGACCCGCGCCATGTATCCCGTGTCCTCCAGGATGGACAGAAAGAAGAAAAGCGTTACGATGATGGGCAGGAAGCTGAGAACCGACCCCACGCCCGCGAACACGCCGTCGATGACCAGGGACTGAACCACCGGATTGATCTCCAACGCCTGGAGCCAACCGGCCACCCCGCCGCTGACATGCTGGATCAGGGCGCTGAGGAGGTTGCTGAGATTATTGCCGATGACACCAAAGGTCAGGCCGAAAATCATCAGCATAATGGCTAAAAAGATGGGGATAGCCAAATATTTGTGGGTGAGCAGGGAGTCGATGCGGACACTGCGGAGGTGCTCCTTGCTCTGGTGAGGCTTGATTACTGTCTGTGCGCATAGCTTTTCGATGAAGGCATAGCGCATGTCCGCCAGGGCTGCGTTCCTGTCGGTTCCCAGCTCCCTTTCCATCTCGGTGATGCTGTACTCGATGATCTCCCGCTCGTTTTCGTTAAGGGCCAGCGCTTCAAGCATAGGCCCGTCCCCCTCCACCAGCTTGGTGGCGCAAAAGCGCGGGGGAATTCCCAACCGCTCCGCGTGATCCTCCACCAGATGGGTGATGGCGTGGATGCAGCGGTGGAGCGCCCCGGAGCAGAAGTCCAGCCGCTTGGGCTTCACCCTGCCGCCCACGGTAAGCTCCACCTGTTCCATCAGCTCCTCGATCCCCTCCCGCTTGGCCGCGCTTATGGGGACGACCGGAATACCCAGCTCCGCCGCCAGCTTGGATATCTTTATGGTACCGCCGTTCCCGCGCACCTCGTCCATCATGTTCAGCGCCAAAACCATAGGCAGCCCCAGCTGGATGAGCTGGAGAGTCAGATAAAGGTTGCGCTCCGCGTTGGTTCCGTCTATGATGTTGATAATTCCGTCCGGCCTGCCTCCCAGCAAAAAGTCCCGGGCGACGATTTCCTCCCCCGAATAGGGCCGCAGGGAGTAGATGCCGGGAAGATCCACCACCTCAATATTTTTATGCTCCCGCACCGCCCCGCTCTTTTGTTCCACCGTCACCCCGGGAAAGTTCCCCACATGCTGGTTAGAGCCTGTAAGCTGGTTAAACAAGGTGGTTTTACCGCAGTTTTGATTGCCCGCAAGCGCCAGAATCATTCCCGTCCACTACCTCTACTTCTATTTTTCTTGCGTCCTCCAGCCGGATCGACAGCTCGTAGCCCCGCAGCCGCAGCTCAATGGGATCCCCTAACGGCGCGATTTTGCGCACCATCACCGTAGTGCGGGGGGTAAGCCCCATATCCAAAAGCCGGCAGCGCAGCTCCCCCTCCCCGCCTACCCGGCGGATTACGCCGCTGCATCCGGCAGCCAGCTGATCCAACGTATGCATATTCCATCACCCTTCATGTCCCGAATTTACCCGGCAACCGGGCAACGCAGCTTTCTCCTCATTCCCCAAAGGCGTTGAGCTGCCGCAGAAAAGCATTGTGCTCCGGCGTGTCCTTCATGGCTGTCAGCAAATCCCCAAAGCGCTGCTTAGGTTTGCCGTGGGCCAGATAAAAACCGGTGCAGGCAGCGGTCAGAGGTGCGGCCTTCTCCTGCGGGATTTTGCAAATTTCCTCCCCGATGATGCACTCCCGCCCATACCGTCCTCCGATAAACACCCGAAGCTGCCCCCCGGGCGCCCCCATAAAGGCGAGGTCATTAAGCTGCGCCTTGGCGCAGTTGTTGTTGCAGCCGCTGATATTAATTTTGAATTTATGGTGCAGGGGCATGGCAAAGAACTGCCGGTGAAGCTCCAGGCAGAGCTTGTGGGTGTCCACCATGCCAAACCGGCACACAGTCCCCTTGCAGGCCACAATAGGGCGCACCTTAGGCCCTGTTCCGCCATAAATAAGGTTATAACGCTCCATCGCCTCCTTCATAGGCGCTATGTTTTCATAGGGGATGCCGGGGATTTCCGCATTGAGACGCACGGTCATTACAACCCTGCCCCAGGCGTATTCCTCCGCCAGCCTGGCGGTATTCACCAAATCCCCGGCGGTGGCAATCCCGGCGGTATAAACCACCCGGCAGGTAAAGTGCTCCCTGTCCTTCATCAGGATAAATCCCTGTCCCTTTAATTCCGCAAGCTCTTCCTTTGAAATCTGCTCCATTTATTAGCCACTCGCCTTCCTGTTCATTGGGGATAAATTCATCACAACATCCGATAAATGTAAAGTATGTACTACGACAGGAGAAGCATGCCCAAAACAGCCGATACCAATATCATAAGAATCGGGCTGGCCTTCCACTTGAGTATGGCCGCGGCACAGAGGACGGTTATAAGCACCCCGGCCCACTGTACATTTTCCAGGGGCGCGGCCAAAACCTCGCCTATGGTGTGATCCAGAAGCAGAATGTTGCGGGACAAAATACCGGCTGTTGTCAGCAGGATACCGCCGCTGGCAATTTTGATTGCTCCCAGAAAGCCCTGGACATACCTGTTCTCTTTAAAACGGGATAAGAAAAAATAGAGGATGCTGGTCAGGACAAAGGGAGAGACGCATACCCCCAGGGTGGCAAACGCCGCCCCGGCTACCCCGCCCTTGATATATCCCACATAGGTGGCCGCATTGATGGCGATGGGGCCCGACGCCAACAGCTCCAGGGCCGCCATGTCGGCAAATTCCCCGGCGGTCAGCCCAACCGCGGCCGAGCCCTCCTGCAAAATCAGCGCCATCATGGGATACCCGCCGCCGATACTCACAAAGCCCAGCTTGCAGAACAGGAGAAAAAGCTTTACATACACTCCGGCTTATTCCCCTTCCTTTTCCATGCCGCTTCTAAAATACCCAGAAAGCCGCAGAGGAGGATTACCGCTAAAATATTCCAGCCAAAAAACATGGTGGCGGCAAACGCAAGCACCAATAACGCCCAGTCTGTCCGCCGCCTTGCCAGCCGGATAATCGCCACCCCGCTGGTAAGGATCAGCCCGATGGAAGCGCTCCGTATCCCCTGGATCGCGCCCCGGATATAACGAACCCCGCCTATGTAATTGTAGGTAAGGGCAATAAAAAGCATTCCAAAAAAGGCGGGAGCAATGATTCCGGCAGCGGCCGCAAGCCCTCCGGGCCAGCCCGCGATATCCCGGCCGATTAAAATACCCGCGTTGAGGGAGATAACCCCCGGCAGCGCCTGTCCCAGCGCGAAAAACTCCAGCACCTTTTCCCTGTCCATAAGATGATATTTATCGTCCATCTGCTGTTGCAGCAGCGACAGGCTGGCATTTCCGCCGGTAAACGCAAACAGCATGGAAAAGAAATAGGCGGCAAAAATCTCCCGTACCTTCCGGGACTGGCTTTTTGAGGGCTGCTCCAAGGATATTGGCTCCTTTCATACACCGGGCGGCGCGTTCCGGTAAGCCTTGCCTGCCGCCCGTACCCGCGCAAACGCGAAATCAACACTGTAATCAATTATACAACATCCCGGAGGGAAGAACAAGCCGCACGGCACAAAAGACAGGATCCCGCCCGGTGGGAATAATATTTCCCCTTAACATTATGGGAAAAGACAGATTTTTGTTTCTGTAAAGCGCTTTCCTTCATAGATTTACAATGATTTCCCATTGTCCTCCCGGCGTCCGGCCTGTCCGCGGCCGGGGACGCTGTAGCAATTTTCGGTTTTATTAATAACCTGATAATAGGCGGATTTTAGTAAGATTTGAAAGGAAATGGTAATTTTGAATAGTAACAATTTACTTATTGTGGTAGACGCCGGACATGGGGGCTGGGATAATGGAGCGAGCTGGAACGGCAGGCTGGAAAAGGACGACAACCTGCGGCTGGCCCTGGAGGTGCAGCGGCAGCTTCTGGCACAGGGCGTCCCGGTGCTGATGACCCGGGATACGGATGTTTTCGTCCCGCTGGCGGACAGGGTTCAGATGGCCAACGACGCAAACGCCAGCTTGTTCATATCGCTCCACCGCAACTCCTACATAGAGCAAACCGCCTGGACCAACGGCGTGATAAACTTCATCTATCTGACAGCGCCCGAGACCGCAGTCAGGGCGGCCCAATCTGTGCTGGACGCGGTGGTGGATGTGGGGGTGCAAACCAACCGGGGGGTACAGCGGGGCGATTACTATGTGGTGCGCGAAACCAATATGCCCTCTATGCTGCTGGAAATGGGATATATCATCAACGAGATTGACAACGAGCTCTTTGACGAGCATTTGGTGGAGTATGCCGCCGCCATTGCCAGGGGCGCCATGGAGCATTTTGGCCTTACCTACCGTTATATCCCCGGCGTCTCACCCACTCCGCCTCCGACGGCTCCGGAGCCTGAATGCCCGATGTGCCCCGGCTGCCCTATCCCCGGGGGGAGGGATATCCAGGCGCTGATAAACCAGAGGTTCGGCCTGAATATGCCCCTTACCGGCCATTGGGATCACACCACAATAGAGGGCATGACCATGGCGCTGCAAACGGCGTTAAACAGTGATTTCGGCGCGGGGCTGGCTGTGGACGGCATCCTGGGGCCTAAAACCCTGGCCGCCTTTCCCAGCGTGCGGTTAGGGCAGCGGGGCAATGTTGTCCTTGTGATTCAGGCCCTTCTTTGGATGAACGCCGTGAATCCCGGCGACCCGGACGGCATTTTTGGGCCCAGGACACAAACCAGCGTCCAGATTTTCCAACGGGATAACTTTTTGACGCCGGACGGCGTGGTTGACCGCCCCACCATCAGCAGGCTGCTGGGTAACTGACGCCAATCCGCTGCGTTAGAAGCTCCTGAAAATATTGCCCCCCTGGAATAGTATGCATAATACCATTGGATTTTCCAATAATAGGCATATAACATTTCTACTTTCAGGGGGTGCGGTATTTGTCCTATTCCGCGGATAAGAAGGGAACCATACAGTATAGCCAGCCCGGCCTCAGTGAGGATCTCGGGACAAGCCTGGCTATTTTTGAAGAAATTTTTACCGATGACGTTACATTCCAGCTCCGCGAGTTTTCCTGCCGGTCGGATAACCGCGTGCGGTGCGCCACACTCTATCTGGACGGCATGATTAGCTCCCGGATCATCAACGAGGATATTATCCAGCCGATTACCCTGGCCCATCTGGAGAATACCTCCGGTCTGTTCCAGACAATCCTGACCTCGGTGATCGTGGGGGGGGAGATCACCCAGGAGTCGGACATGGATTCCATAATAAAGGCGCTCCTCTACGGCGACACCATCCTGCTGGTGCATGGATTTGCCCAGGCGATTGTGGTGGGCTCCAAGGGCTTTACTGTCCGCAGCATCAGCGAGCCCGACGACGAAAAGAGCCTGCGCGGCCCGCGGGAGGGATTTACGGAATCCGTTATGATGAACGCCAGCATGGTGCGGCGCAAGCTGCAAACCAGCGACCTGAAGTTTAAGAGCCGGACATTCGGCACCCGCTCCAACACCCGGGCCTTTATTTGCTATCTGGACAGCCTGGTGGATAAGGGCATCCTGGCCGAGCTGGAGACAAGGCTGGATCGCATCTGCATCGACGGCGCGCTGGACATCAACTACATCCAGGAGCATATTAAGGATTCGCCCCGGTCGATTTTCAAGACGTGCGGCAACACGGAAAAGCCCGACGTGGTGGCCGCCAAGCTCCTGGAGGGAAGGGTGGCCATTATCCTGGACGGCACCCCCATCGTCCTCACCGTACCCTATTTGTTTATCGAAAACCTACAGGTAACCGACGATTACTACACCAACTTCTATTATGGCAACATCGGCAGGATTCTGCGGATTCTGGGCTTTTTTATTACCATCAGCGCACCCGCCGTCTATGTATCCCTTGTATCCTTTCATCCGGAAATGATCCCCACGGGGCTGATGCTCAGCATCGCCGCCGCCAACAGCAAGGTTCCCTTCCCCACTGTGGTGGAGTGCATGGGGATGCTGGCAGTCTTTGAGATTCTGCGGGAAACCGGCATCCGCACCCCCAACAAAATCGGGTCGGCGCTCAGCATTGTCGGCGCCCTGATTGTGGGACAGGCCGCCGTGGAGGCGCGGATCGTCAGCGCGCCTGTGGTAATCATAATATCCCTCACCGGAATCACAGGGTTGATGGTTCCCCGGATGAGCGGCGCTGTCATCTTCCTTCGCTTCGCGCTTATCGCCGCTGCCGCCTGCCTGGGTTTTTACGGTTATTTCCTTGCGCTCATCGCCTTGTTTTTTTACATCACCGGCCTGGAAAGCTTTGGGGTGGACTATTCCTCCCAGCTATTCTCCTACAATCCGGCGCACCTGAAGGATATTTACCTGAGGCCCTCCATGTCCCGGATGAATACGCGCCCCCTCACCTTTAACAACGATGTGGAAAGGTGAGAGCCGGATATGTTTAAAAAATGGATCTCTGTAATACTGTCCCTGGCCTGCGCCCTCTCCCTTTCGGCCTGCTGGGATCACACGGAAATCACCAGCATGCTGATTGTCGCGGGAATCGGGCTGGATGTGGATGACTCCGGCAAGATATACCACGCGGTGGTGGAGGTCATCAACGTGGAGGAGGAGGGGGGCGAAAATATCACCGCAAAGCTTGTGGAGGGCAGCGGAAGCTCCATTTACGCCGCCATTCAGGACGCAATGGTTATGACCGGGGGAACCCTGTACACCAACCACTGCAAGGTTGTGGTCATCGGGGATAAGCTCGCCCGCCAGGGGATTGACGGGGTTATTGATTTGGTGCTGCGAAGTCCCAACCTGCGCAAAACCTTGGGGGTGCTTGTGGCCAAGGACGCCACAGCCCGCTCCATCCTCACCCAAAAAACCGTAAAGAACGACATCGTTTCCTTTGAATTGTCCAAGATGCTCACCAGCAACGAGGTGACCCTGAACAACACAAGAACCACCGGAATCTATCAGCTCCACGAAGCCTTTATCTCGGTTTGCCCCTCGGCCGTGGCGTCTGTGGTATCCGTTAAGGAAAACAATGGGGAGCGGGTGCTTTATATAGAGGGGCTGTCCGTCTTTTGGGATCAGCGCTGCGTGGGCTATCTGGACGGCTCCCGGAGCGGCGCGTACAATCTGGCCAGCCACACCGTAAACACCGGCTCTATTATCCTCCTTGACCCCGCCCTGTCGGCGCAGCCCTTTGGGGTTAACATCCTGCAAAGCAAGGCCGGGTATACCCCCTATATACAGGGAGACCGGCTGGTGATGCAGGTGGATATCCAGGTGGACGCGACACTACAGGGCGGGGCGCTGCTACAGGTGGATTTGTCCGATAAAAATGCCGTGAACCAGCTGGAGATCAGCCTGGAACGGAAGCTGGAGGCGGACGTGAAAAACCTGATTTCCCATGTACAGAGCGAATATGGCGCGGATATTTTTAATTTCTATAAGGAATTTGAAAACCGCTACCGCCGGGAGTGGGAAGGCCTGAGCCAGGATTGGCAGTCCCATTTTAAAAATCTTGAGGTGGAGGTCACCGCGGATGTGGTGATGGGAGGAAGCGGACTTATCGAAAATTATGCCCCCCACGGGGAGGCGGCCAACGCCCTGCCGTAGAAAGGAGAGGTATCGTGCAGAACTTCGTCATAGTTACAGCGGTCATGCTGTCGCTGTTTATTGTGGATTTTCGCCCTTTGCTACAGGGCCGGGAAATAAAGGCGGCAGTGTTTTACTGTGTGCTGTCCGGGGCGGCCTATGTTCTGATTGCCCTTCTCTGCGTTAACAGAAACCTGCCCAGCTTATTTTAGAGGAATGGGGGTACCGTATTGCGGAAGGAAGAATTAAGCGGCAGGCAGCTGGCCTGTATCACCGCCCTGTTTATCATCGGCAGCTCGTCCGTCATTGGAAACAGCGGAATCGCGAAAAAGGATACCTGGATCGCGGTGCTTGCGGCAATTGCCATAGCAGTCCCGCTGATCCTCATTTACGGACGAATCTCCGCGCTGTTTCAGGAGCGGAATCTATTTGATATCATCTACCGGGTGTTTGGCAAGAGGCTGGGCTGGGTAATCACCCTGCTCACAAGCCTCTACTGCTTTCACCTGGGGGCGCTGGTGTTGAGGGATTTCCCCGAATTTATTCAGGCGGTATCCTTTCAGAAAACGCCAAAAATAATTTTTGCCATGCTGCTGGGGCTGCTCTGCGCTTACCTGGCCAAGCTGGGCGTCCGCACCTTTGGAAAGGCGGGGATTTTATTTTCCGCCCTGGTGGGCGTGGTGGCCGTCCTCACCTTTCTGCTTCTGCTGCCCAGCATGAATGTACACAACCTACAGCCGGTTCTGGCCATGCCGCCGGGGGTGATCGCTCAAAACGCGGCGAAGCTGTTCAGCACCCCCTTTGGGGAGACGGTTCTTCTCCTCTGCCTGTTCTGCAACATGAAAAGCGGCCAAAGCCGTCCCAAGGCTTACCTGACCGGGCTGCTCCTGGGCGGCCTCTATCTGGTGATGAGCGTTTTGCGGAATATCCTGGCCCTGGGCGCCGGAAACTTCTCCAGCCTCTATTTTCCCTCCTACAGTGTTGTGAGCACCATAAATATCGGTGATTTTCTCCAGCGGCTGGAGGTTTTGGTATCCAGCTATATGCTGCTGTGTGACATCACAAAAATTGCCGTAGCCCTCTATGCCACCTGCCTGGGCGTGGCAAAGCTGGCGGGGATAGACGATTACAGAAAAATCGTCCTTCCCGTATCCTGGCTGATGATCGCGCTGTCCCTGGCCGCTTTTCAGAATACCATGGAATTTTTTAGCTGGCCTCCCCTGTACTATATCTACGCCCTTCCCTTCCAGGTGGGCCTCCCCGTCATCCTATGGATTTGGGCGGAGGTGAATAAAAGCAAGCTTTTCCCCAAAACATAACTTCCGCCTTGCCAGGGCCGCCGGACGCGAATTCAAATCCGGCGGCCCTGTTCCTGCCTTCAACCTCAAAAGTTATGAACATTCCTTAAAATATGCGGAGGATGCCTTGACATGTGACAGGTTGTCATATAGACTGGATACAATGTGACAGCCTGTCATACCTAAGCGTCCCTTTTTCAGGCTGGTTTCATCTTCAGGAGATACCATGGGAAAGGAGGCTAACATGCCTACCAGCACGTTTTTCAATCTTCCCCGCGAAAAACGGGATAAGCTATTGGCAGCCATTAAGGAGGAGCTTTCCCGCGTTCCCTTTGAGGAGGTTTCCATCAATAAGATCGTACACGCCGCAGGCATTGCGAGGGGCAGCTTTTATCAATATTTCCATGACAAGCCGGATATGCTGGGCTATATCCTCTCCGGCTTTCAGGAACAGCTGATGGGCCATATCCGGGATAGCCTGGAGCGCAGCGGCGGGGACGTCTTCCGCCTGTTCACGGATATTTTGGATTACAGCATCCTTTTTTCCCAGGGGGACGACGTCCCTGGCCTGCACAGGCAATTGTTTACCGACCGGAGGATCCACGCCATGCTCTTTCAGGCGCGCGGCCGTATCCGCACCGAGATGGATCTGCTGCCGGAGCTTCGCTCCCGGATCAGCACCGAAAATCTCAGCCTGCAAAGCGAGGAGGATTTCCTGGATATGGTGGAAACCCTGATGGCGGTCACCCGGGACGCCTCCTTCCAGATTGTCAGCAGCACCCAAAGCCACGGGGAGGTTCGGAGGAGGTATCTGAACAAGCTGGCATTGCTAAAGCGCGGGTATGCCAAGGCATAAATATAACAGGCCTGTTCCGCGCCGCCTTCCGCGAATACACCCATAAAGGAGTTACTCATGAGAGACAAATTACGCCGCTTTATGTATGGCCGCTATGGGAACGACGATTTAAGCCGCGCCCTGAGCATCGCCGCCATTGGAGTATATATTTTATCCATCATCCTGCGCCTGCAAATACTCTATCTCGTTGGATACGCCCTGATTATCTGGTGCGTCTTCCGCATGTTCTCAAAAAATATTGACAGCCGCCGCAGGGAAAATATGGCCTTTTGGCGGTACAAGCAGAAATTTCTGGGGTTCTTTCAGACCCGGAAAACCCACCTGACCCAGCGCAGAACCCACCGGTTTTACAAATGCCCCAACTGCCGCCAAAAGCTGCGGGTGCCTAAGGGGCGGGGCAAGCTGTCTATTAACTGCCCCAAATGCCACACCACGTTTGAAAAGAAAACCTGACTGAAAAGTGAAGGATGGTACCATGGTGACGGATCCATACAAAGTGCTCGGCATAACCGGCGACGCCAGTGATGAGGCGGTGAAAAAGGCGTACCGGAGCATGTGCAAGAAATACCACCCCGATGTAAACCCCGGCAATCCCGCCGCCGAGGAGCGCTTCAAGGAGATACAAACCGCTCATGACCAGATCCTGCGGCAGCGCAGGGGCGAAGCGGAGCCCGCCGCCGGAGCGCAAGCCTGGGGATATTCCGGCCCCTACCGGCAGCCCGGCGGAGCCTATGACCCCTTCGGCGGCTTTGGCTTCGGCGGCGCTTACGGAAATGCCGGCTCCGGGGCGGACACCCGGGACGAAAGCAACGAAATGCGCGCCGCCTGCAATTACATCAATGCGCGCCATTTCCGCGAGGCCCTCAACGTGCTGGCCTCGGTAAAGGAGCGAACCCCCAGGTGGCATTACTACAGCGCCCTGGCCAACGCCGGAATCGGCGTTGCCTCCACCGCCCGGGCCCATGCCCAGCAGGCGGTAAATATGGAGCCCAATAACTTTACTTACATCCTTCTGCTTCGCCAGCTTTCCGGACAGCGGCAGTACGCCGGGACTGTCCGCCGGTATACCCTTTTTCCCGGCTTCAGCTTCAGTAAATTCCTTCTTGTCTATCTGCTTATTCAGTTTGTGCTCAGCCTGGTTTCCTACCGCTGACGGTTAAGGGCTTTATGGAAGGCAGAGGGTATTTCTTCCGCGCAGCTATGGTATCTCGTCACCTTTTCCAATGCCGAGCTTCTTGATGCGGTAAAGTAAGCTTTGGCGTATAATCCCCAGATCACGGGCTGACCGGCTGACATTCCAGCCGGTTTTGCGCAGGCTCTCAAGAATCATTCGGCGCTCAAGGGAAGCAAGGGCGCCCGGAAGCGTGCCCTCCGGCGTCTCCGGCGGCGTGGTGTCAGCCGCATCCATTGTGCGCAGCAGGTAAGGAGGGATATCCTCCAGGCCCAGAAGGGTGCTGTCGGCATGGGAATGCACCATCATGTTTTCGATAAGATGTTCAAATTCCCGCACATTTCCGGGCCAGGAATGCTGGTAAAGCCGTTTCTTAAGCGCCTCTGAAAGTCCTTCCACCCTCTTGTCCATGTGTTCATTGTACTTTGCGATAAATTCGGTTGCCAGCGCATCCATATCCTCCTTGCGGTTGCGCAGGGGCTCAATATACAGGCAGATAGCCGCGATTCTGTAAAACAAATCCTGCCGCAGGGCGCCGCCCGCAATCAGCTGGAGGGGGTCGGCATTCACGGCGCTGATGAACCGGCAGCGCAGGGGTATGGCGTCAAGGCCGCCCACCCGCCGGATACTGCGTTCTTGCAGGGCGCGCAACAGCTTGGACTGGAGGGGATGGGGCATGGAATTGAGTTCATCAAGAAAAATGGTGCCCTCCCCGGCCTTTTCAAAAAGACCGGGTGAGTCCTGTGCGCCGGTGTAGGCGCCCTTTGTGGAACCGAACAGGATGCTCTCAAACAGGTTTTCGGGGATAGCCGCACAGTTTACCCCGATAAAAGGCCGGTCGGTCTTGCACAGGTTGTGCATGCTCTGGACATAAACCTCCTTACCGGTTCCGGTTTCTCCTATAACCAGCACATTATTATCGAGAAACGCAATGCTCTGGGCCTCCCGGATCAGGTTCTCGGTGCAGCTGCTTGTGCCTACAATATCTACAAACGTATAGCTTGTCCCGTTGGGGTACATTTTTTTTGTGCGGATACCAGGCTGGTTCTGCATGTATTTTCGCTTCTGGTCAATGGTTTTGGTCAAAAGCGACCGCAGTCCGGTTTCGTTTTTGCATACGGAAAAAACGCCGAGCTTCGTGTTTTTATATATGAGGGGATACGTGCTGTAGGAGAGGTAATGGGAAATATTGTTTTCATGCGAATGGGCGCGGAAACAGTTTTCAATTGGTATGCCGGAGTGGAATACGGTGCGGTGTTCCGACTTTTTGTAATCATTGTAGCGGTATACATCCCAGATGTATTTTCCCACAGTATCCTCGGCACGGAGCCCCTCCTGCTGTTCCAGCGCCGCATTATAATAAATAATCCGGCCCTCGTAATCGCTTACAATTACACCGTTGTCAACGGCGCCGAGTATCTGGTTCAACGTATATTGCCGGCTTTCCGGGGACAAAAGCCGCTGAAGCTCATGCAGCACAACAACAGTAAATGCCCGTCCGGCCAGCGTCAGGTTCCGGGTGAGGCATTCGTAGCGGATATGTCCCCGCGAAACGGTATGATCCTCGTGGGCCTCAAAAAGAAGCTTAAACGGATGGCCGCAAAGGCCGGAGTGCTCATAACGCTCGATAAGGCTTCCGCTCGCCCAAACAATTGTCCCTTTGTCATCCAGCGCCAATGCGCAGCTTTCCAGTTGTTCCACCAGTGCCATGACTTCATGTAGTACCTCCTGCATTTGCGGCTCCTCCTCTGTCGTATTTGTATCGGCTTCGTCTTTTTTTAGATTATAGCACATTTAGTGATACACGTGTACCTGGAATACAGGAGCCGCGCCATCCGTCATATGTATAAATTTTATACATATGACGGATTTTTTTCACATTTATTTCACCACTTAATTTGAGTATTGAGCATAAATTATATACATTTTAACGCCGGAGCAGAGACGGGGAACAGAATCACTTATCCGCAGCAGCTGTTATTATCGCGGTAATCATGCCGATTTTAAAAAATTTTTCGTTTCTGATAAGCTTGGCATGGCGCTTGCTTATATAAAAGGCTGGGAAGTGCATCCACGCCCATGAAAAATAAAGGAGGCAATACACATGAGTAAACCCGAGATTCTTTATTCCGTCAAGGCGCAGAGAGGCGATACCCTGCGCTGTAAAGGCTGGAAACAGGAAACGATTCTGCGGATGCTGGAGAACAATATGGAAAACGCGGAGATTCCGGAGCTGCTGGTGATTTACGGCGGCAACGGAAAATGCGCCCGCAACTGGGAATCTTACCATGCAATCGTAAAATCCCTCAAGGAGCTGGAGGACAATGAAACACTGGTTATCCAGTCCGGCATGCCGGTGGCAATTTTCAAAACGCACAAGTTAGCCCCCCGCGTGGTAATGGCAACCACCAATATTATGAAGGCAAACTGGGAGACCTTCTATGACCTGCAGGACAAAAACCTGACCATCTTTGCCCAATATACCGCCGCCCCCTGGGAGTATATCGGCACACAGGGCGTCATTCAGGGCACATTTGAAACCCTTTCCGCAATTGCGATTAAGCGCTACAACAACGACCTGACCGGCCGCATCCTCCTTACCGCTGGCGCGGGCGGGATGGGCGGCAACCAGAGCTGGGCCATGAAGATGCACGGAGGCGTGGCAATCATTGTGGACGCGGACGAGCGGGTAATCGACCGCCGCATTGCAAAGAATTATTTAGACCAAAAGGTACATTCCTTTGATGAGGCCCGCAAAATCGCTGAGGAGGCGGTAAAGGCCGGTACCCCCACCTCTGTGGCGGTTGTGGGCAATGCGGCCGACATCTACTGGGAAGCATATGAGAAGGGCTTTATGCCTGATATCGTCACCGAGATGTGTCCCTGCCACGACCCCATCAGCTACATCCCCTCCGGCTATACCGGCGAAGAGGCGGACGAATACCGCGGCCGCAACCGCAAAGCATACCTGGAGGACGCGCGCGAGACCATGATAAATCAGCTGCGCGCCATGATAGCCTTCAAAAAAAAGGGTGTGGAGGTGTTTGAGTACGGCACCAGCATCCGCAAGGAGTGCATGGACGCAGGGATGCCCGAGACGGAGGCCATGCAGATCATGGGTTTTGTATATGAGTATATCCGCCCGCTGTTCTGCGAAGGCCGCGGCCCCTTCCGCTGGACCTGCGTCTCCGGCGACCCCGAGGATCTCAAGCGGACAGATGACCTGGCGCTGGAAGTCTGCAAGGGGGATCCCCTGGTGGAGCGCTGGATTAGCCTCGCAAGAAAAAATTTGCCGATAGAAGCGCTTCCCGCGCGTATCTGCTACATGGGCTTCGGCCAGCGCCGCCGCTTTGGCCTCGCAGTAAACGAGCTGATTAGGACGGGCGAGCTCAAAGGCCCGGTGGCCTTCTCCAGGGATAATCTGGACTCCGGCTCCATTGTGAATCCGACCTTTGAATCGGAAAAAATGAAGGACGGCGGCGACCTGATCTCCGACTGGCCCTACCTCAACGGACTGCTCAACTGCGCGGGTATGTGCGACCTGATCGCCATCCAGGCCAATTACTCCATGGGTGAGGCTGTACATACAGGCGTTACCATGATCGCCGACGGCACCAACGAAGCCGCCATGCGCCTGGACGTCTGCCTGACGGTGGATTCCGGTATCGGCGTGGTGCGCCACGCGCAGGCCGGTTACGATACCGCCCGGGATGTGGCTAACGGAAAAGGCAGGCTCACCGATGAAAGCATAAAGATCCCGCTGTGGTGGGAGCCTGCGGATAAGGTTACATTTGGCCCGGAGGGCATGCATGTCCGCTAAAACAGAATAGCTGAGGGATGGGGTGAGGGATACCATGAGCGGAAAACCCGCGTTGGACACACTGATTTCAGGGGCGGCCCAAGTGCTCACCTGTGCCGCGGGCAGCGGCATCGGGCTGCGCGCCGATGTCCAGGTTGGCGTCAGGGACGGAAGAATAGCCTGTGTGGACAGCCCCCAGGCGGTAGCGGAACGGTTCGATATTGCCACTGCCATTGTGATTGACGCCACAGGCAAAACTGTTCTGCCGGGCTTTGTGGACTGCCACACCCATCTAGTATTCGGCGGCAGCCGTGCGGATGAGTATGTGGCGTCTCTGGAAGGAATCAGCAAGGGGGAAATGGCAAGGCGCGGCATCAAAACCGGCCTTGCCGCCTCCATGGAGAGCACACGGGGCGCGTCTGACGACCAGCTTGCCGCACAGGCGCTGGACAGGCTCCGTAACATGCTGCGGAACGGCACAACAACCGCCGAGGTGAAAAGCGGCTATGGCCTTAGCACCGAGGCGGAGCTCCGCCAGCTGCGCACTGTGGCCAGATTGCGAAAGGAGCAGCCCATAACGCTCCATCCCACCTTTTTGGGGGCGCATATGTGGCCGCCTGATACATCGAAGGCGGAATACCTGGAGCTCCTGATATCCGAAATGATCCCCCGGGTGGCTGAAGAAGGCCTTGCGGAGTTCTGCGATATCTGGTGCGACGACGGCTACTATAACGCGGAGGAGTGCGGCCGTGTGCTGCGCTGCGCCCAGAGGGCGGGCATGCTTGCCAAGCTGCACACCGGCGCTTACTCCTATATTGGCGGCGCGGATCTTGCCGCTGAAATTGGAGCGGTCTCCGCCGATCACCTTAATTTTACCCCACCGTCAGCCCTAAGGAAGCTTGCGCAGGCGGGTGTGGCCGGCGTGCTGCTGCCCGGAACGGATTTCTGTGTGAACCACCCGAAGCCATTTCAGCTCCGGCCGATTCTCGACGCAGGCGTAACAACCGCGCTGGGCACCAATCTGAATCCCGGCTGCTGGGTGGAATCAATGCGCACAGTCATGGTGCTGGCATGTCGCAGGCACGGCATGCTGCCGGAGCAGGCGTTGGTGGCTGCTACCCTCCATGGGGCAATGGCGCTGGCTGTAGAGGAGGACACCGGCAGCCTGGAGGCAGGAAAAAATGCCGATATCCAGATATGGGATACCAGCGATTGGCGCACCGCCATCTACCGGATTGACCGCAATCCGGTGGAGATGGTGCTCAAGGGCGGCAGGGTTGTCGTGGAGCGCGGAAATGGGGCGATAGGGCGCTGAAATAATACAATGTACCTGACAGAATACCGGAACGCGAAATACAAACGCATACATCTGCGTTTTTTGAGCCGGTGTGTGCTGCGAAAGGATGACTTTTATGACAAGAAAGCTACTGGCCGAGGTGAATATCAGCGAGGGTAAGGATCGGCAGCTGATTGACGCCGTAAAGGACGCGTTGCTGCGCGAGGGGGAGCTTAGCCTGATCGACCTCAATTCCGACGCGGATCACAATCGGACGGTATTTACTTATACAGGTATACCGGGAGAGGTGCTGGCCGGTACAAAAAGGCTGGTGCGGAAGGCTATAGAGCTGATTGACATGACGGCCCATCACGGCAGCCACCCGAGAATGGGCGCGGTGGATGTGGTGCCGTTTGTACCGGTGGACGGCGTAACCGTCCAGGAGGCCTGTGGAATTGCCCGGGATTTTGGCGCTTGGCTCGGCTCGATGGGCGTCCCGGTCTTCTATTATGAGGAGTGCGCCACAAGGCCGGAGCGCAAAAGCCTTGTGCACATCCGCAAGGGCGAGTATGAGGCGCTGCCGGAGAAAATGGCGCAGGAGGAGTGGATGCCGGATGAGGGCCCCCGGGCATTTGTCGCCAAAAGCGGCGCGACAGTAACCGGCGTGCGTTTTCCGCTGGTGGCATTCAATGTAAATCTCGGCTCCAGCAACCTGGCGGTGGGCAAGCAGATTGTCAAGGCGGTGAGGGGAGCTACAGGCGGCTACAAAAATGTACGCGCCATCGCGCTGCCGGTTGGGGAGAAGGGCAACGTGCAGATTTCCATGAATCTGGTGAATTACCGGGAAACGCCGATTCACCGTGTATTTGAAACCATCAAGTCGGAGGCTGCCGGCCATGGCGTTTCCGTAACAGGCTGCGAGCTGGTTGGGCCGGTTCCGCTGGCGGCGCTTGAGGGGGTAATTAAGCATTATCTGCGGGTGCACAGCTTCTCTATGAACCAGGTATATTAAAATCATTCCGGAATTGTGGCTATGCTTGATGAAAGGGCGGCAGGGGTGTTGGGGAGGCCGAAGGAGGTGTATGGGATATCGCGGCCCTGATGGGCAAGCACGTAAGAAGAAATGAGAGATTTTTGAGTTGATTAAGGAGGGTTTGTTATGTTGGAAATACTTTTGAATCCCATCACGCTTTCTGTTATAGTTATGTGTGCTCTATGTTTAATCAAGGTAAACGTAATTCTCTCCCTGATTGCCGCGGCCCTGGTGGGGGGAGCCGCGGCGGGCATGAGCCTGCCGGAGATTATGTCGGGACTGATTGCGGGCATGTCCACCAATGGCGAAAACGCGCTGGGCTACCTGCTTCTGGGAGCGTTTGCCACGGCGCTGGCGCACACCGGCCTGGCGGACATGCTGGCGAGAAAAATGGCTTCGTTGCTCCACGGGAAGCGCTTGGCGCTGCTGTTGGCGCTGATGGTGTGCGCCTGTATTTCAGGTACTTTGATTCCCGTGCATATTGCGTTTATTCCGATTCTGGTTCCCCCCCTGCTCATCATGATGAATGAGATGAAGGTGGACAGGCGCGGCGCCGCGTGTTCCCTGGCGTTCGGCCTGAAGGCGCCGTATATCACCATCCCCATCGGATATGGCCTTATCTTCCACAATATTGTGGCGTCGAATATGACCGATAATGGGATGCCAATCGAAACAATGGAGGTGTTTCATTTTAACTGGATACTGGGGGTTGGCATGGTTACGGGGCTGGTGCTTTCCCTCTGGTATTACCGCAAAGACCGGGAGTACAAGAACCTGGAGGTTTTGGATGCGGGCAAGGATGTGGTTATAAGCTTCGGCCACAGGCAGATCGTGGCCATGGTGGCGATTGCCGCGACGCTAGGCGCCCAGCTCTACTTCGGCTCACTTCCCCTCGGCGCGGTAGCGGGCCTGTTTGTCATGATCGCGGGCGGCGCCATAAAGCTCAAGGAAATCGAAGGCATTATGAGCGGCGGAATTGCGCTTATGGGCATGATTGCGTTTGTTATGCTGATTGCGGGAGGATATGCGTCCATCATCCGTTCGACCGGCGCGGTGGAAGCGCTGGTTGAATCCACATTGGGCATGTTGGGCGGCAGCAAGGTGATGTTCCTGATTGTGCTGATTCTGATCGGCCTGCTTATTACAATGGGAATAGGCACCTCGTTTGGAACGGTTCCGGTTATTGCGGTGCTTTATGTGCCCATGTGCCTGCAAATGGGTGTTAGCGTGGGAGCCACCTGCTGCCTGATCGCTTGTGCGGCGGCGCTGGGCGATGCCGGTTCTCCGGCGTCCGATACAACGCTTGGCCCCACCGCGGGTCTTAACGCGGACGGACAGCATGACCATATATGGGACACCTGTATGCCTACGTTTGTATTCTATAATATTCCCCTCGCCCTTGCCGGGTTTATCGGCGCGTTGATTTTTTAAATACAATAGAAGACTGCTGCCCGGACAGAAGCGTGCGTCTTAAGCTTCCTGTCCGGGCGGCGTATTAAAAATATTGGAAGTGGAGAGAAAGTCATGGGGAAAACAATTTATCTGGACGGAGATACCCTGACCCTGGAGGATATCGCCGCAGTGGCGCGGGGCGGCGCGCCGGCGGCACTGGCGGAGGCTGCGGCTGCACGTATTGAGCAATCACGGGCGCTTGTGGAAAAGGCAATTGATGAGGGAAGAATCATTTACGGACTGAATACCGGGTTTGGCAAGTTTTCTAATGTTGCGATCAGCGAGGAACAGCTGGATGAACTGCAATACCGGCTAATTATGGCGGACTGCGTGGGCGTGGGGGATAATTTCAAGACTGAAATAGTGCGCGCAATCATGCTGCTGCGGGTGAACGCCCTTGCAAAAGGATTTTCCGGTATCCGTAAAAGCACTGTGCAAACCCTGCTGGATATGCTCAATAAGGGTGTACACCCGTTGATAAGAGAAAAGGGCTCGGTTGGTTCCAGCGGGGATCTGTGTCCGCTGGCGCATATGGTTATGCCTATGATCGGTGAGGGTGAGGCGGAATATCAGGGCAAGGTGCTCCCGGGCGCGGAAGCCATGCGGCGCGCCGGGATTTCGGTAATTTCGCTCAAAGCCAAGGAGGGACTTGCGCTGATTAACGGCACCTGCGCCATGATGGGTGTTGCCGCGCTGGCGGTATATGACGCGGTGAAGCTTGTGAAAACTGCCGACATTGCCGCTGCCCTCACGGTGGAGGCCCTGCGTGGCATCACCGACCCTTATGACATCCGGGTACACCAGGCGCGTCCCCACAGCGGACAGCTTGATGTAGCGGAGAACCTGCTGACGCTTACAAAGGGCAGCGGCATGACAACGCGGCAGGGTGAGCTGCGCATTCAGGATGCTTATACCCTGCGCTGTGTGCCCCAGATTCACGGAGCAAGCCGCCTTGCGCTGGATTATGTAAAAAAAGTGATTGAGACCGAGATTAATTCGGCAACGGATAACCCTTTGATTTTTCCTGATAACGGCGACGTAATATCCGGCGGTAATTTTCATGGGCAGCCTGTTGCGATTGCGATGGATACCCTCGGCATTGCAATAGCGGAAATCGCCAATGTGTCTGAACGGCGCATCGAACGCCTTGTAAATCCCGCGCTCAGTGAAGGTCTGCCTGCTTTCCTGGTATTGGAGGGGGGACTCAACTGTGGCTTTATGGTTGCGCAGTATGCCGCTGCCGCGCTGGTTTCGGAAAACAAGATTCTGGCACATCCCGCCAGTGTGGATTCCATTCCCACCTCGGCAAACCAGGAGGATCATGTGAGCTTTGGCACCATTGCGGCCCGCAAGGCGCGCACCATTGTAGAGCATGCCTGGCGGGTGCTGGGAATTGAGCTGCTCTGTGCGGCTCAAGGGATAGACCTGCGCGAAGGGGAGAAAAAGCTTGGGATTGGCAGCATGGCAGCCTGGGAACATGTGCGCAGCCATGTATGTATGATGAAAAAAGATATTGCCATCTATCACGATATGGATAAAATCTACGATGCTATTTGCCACGGCGGCTTGTTGCAGCTTGTGGAGGAGGCGGTGGGAGATCTCAGATAGGTTGTGTTTTCCGCAGAGGTATCACATTTCCCGCCGGGCACATTTCGTTATTTTAACATCATAGCAACGAGCCGAAAACGCCATTCGCCCCTTTGCCGTTGGCAGAAATGCTTTTATTTTGCGCTTACGCTTTAATGCCTATACCATCTATAATGCCGTTCCCTTTTTGGGGATATAGAGGCGATCCATAGAGACCCCTTCCAGCTGTAGCAGCAGCACCTTTGCCTGGATGCCCCCCGCGTAGCCCGTAAGGCTTCCGTCCGAGCCGACTACCCGGTGGCAGGGAATAACAATGGAAATTGGATTATGCCCAACGGCGCCGCCCACCGCTTGGGCGGATACCCTCTGTTGGGTAAGCGACTCCAGCTGCTTTGCTATCTCACCGTAGGTAATAACCTGGCCATAGGGAATATTCCGGAGGATATTCCATACCAAAAGCCGGAACGGGCTGCCTTCGGGCGCAAGGGGCAGTTGACAGGCCGGATTTTTTCCGGAGAAATAGGAGCCAAGCCACTCCCTTGCGCGGTCGAATACCGGCAGACTTTGTTCCCGGGTATCCTGTTCCAATGTTGCGGCGTAATACTTTTGTCCCTCCATCCACAGGCCGGTGATGCTTATGCCGTCGCTTGCGAGGGTCAGCCTGCCTAGCGGGGAGGGGACTGCGCAGAGATATTTCATATCGTTTCCTCCTGATTCGCATACCGGTTTCGGTAATGGGCGGGGGACGTTCCCGTATATTTGCGGAAAAAACGGTAGAAAGCGGACACGCTCTCAAACCCGACGGAAAAGGCGATATCCGGCACACCTTCATTACTGCCGGTCAGCCTTGCTTTGGCGCTTTGCAGGCGGTTGGCGTTTATGTATTCCGCAAGCGTCATCCCGTACCGGCCTTTGAAAATTTCCACCATACGGTGCTGGGTAACGCCAAGCTGCCCCAGCTCCCGGGACAACACGCTTTTTTCGGCAAAGAAGCGGTCAACAAGCCGCCTTGCACTCTCGGCAAGCTCCTTCTCCGGCTGGTACTCCGCCAGATCCGGGCGGCACCGCTTGCAGGGCCGAAACCCCTGTGCCTGCGCCTGGGCGGCGCTTTCAAAGAACAAGACATTTCTCCTCAAAGGCATTTTTGATTTGCAGGATGGGCGGCAAAAAATTCCGGTGGTCTTAATGGCGTAAAAGAATACGCCATCATAACGCTTGTCATCCTCGGCCACCGCCTTCCATTTTGCATCAGGCGTCATTTTTTTACCCTCCTGTTCTCCGGCGCGTAATCCTTCATGCCCTCCACCGCGCCGCCTGGCGCATCCTCCGCCATATAGTTCTATCGCCATATGCGAAATGCAAATATACCGCCCCCTTTTAATAATTATGCCGTAGCCGCAAAGCGGCTGTGGCATAATTGCGCATCGCCGCAGGCGGGGCATAAATCGTGTATAATAACCACGCCCTTTGTGGTTATTATACCATAAGCGCAGCGTTGGTGTAATAGCCCATCGCCGCCGGTTGCCGCTTCAGCGGCGAGGCGGCGGGGCATAAAAGTATAATAACCGCTCGTCGGTTATTATACCACAAGAGCGGCGGTTTGGCTTCCTGTATTTTTGCATGCAATTCGTTGCGCAAAAAAAGCGGATGGGCTGTGCATGCACATTCCATCTGCTTTCCGTCATATAGCTTTACGGATGCCCGCCCAGGCGGAAGCGTCGGCCCGTCAGCGCTTGGTATTGGGGCCAAGGGCTTCTTTTTTTGCGTTGTGGGGCTGGTTTTTTGCCTCCGCCGCGGCGTTAGGCTCCGCCCTGGAGGAAGGCTGTGCTTTTTGTTGCCCGGACTTCTCTTTTTTTTCCGGCATGTTTCATCACCTCAAGTTGAGTATTGACACGGACGCGTTTTGCTATACAGATTTTGGGGCAAGCTATATATCATGAATTAGGGGGTATCTTAAAACAGATGATTCCCTTTGGGTTGATATTTTTATACAAGAGGTAATAATTTTGAACAATATTATCAATTTATACATTAATTTAATCAGGATTATTTTAATTGTTCTGTCGGCTTACCATATCAAGAAGCGTAATTTAAAAGCGGTTCTATCGGCTGCTGCGGTAGTCGGCTTAACATTTTTGCCTTATGCTCTGGAAAGGGTCATGGATATTCAACTGGATTTTCTGGGCCGCGTGCTGTATATTGCGATAATCGTTATGACAGTCTATCTTGGAAGCTCGCTGAAATATTATGATAAATATTATTGGTGGGATATTGTAATTCATTTTTTATCCGGTATAGTATTTGTAAGCTTTGGAATCGCGCTTTCCAAAAAAGCGGCTGACCTGAGCAGCTTCAGCATCCTTCTTTTCAGCTTTACACTGTCTGTCACGCTTCACGTTATTTGGGAAGTTTTAGAGTATATTGTTGATTGCATGTTTCACACGGATAATCAGAGATGGCAGAAGGTCAGCGCCTCCAATAATCATGTTTCCGAATCCGCCATTCAGCCGGCCGGATTAGTGGATACTATGAATGATACCCTGGTCTGTATCGCGGGGACGGCAGTTTCGTGCGTTATCTGGTGGTTCGTATTAACGTAATGCAAATCCATGTCCACTGAAAAGCAGTGAGTTTAAGGTTTTCCGCACAGAATCCATCCTGTTTTCTGTTGCCTGGATTTTCCGGGTTTTTTCAACAGTTATGCGGGTTGGATTCTTTTTTTACATTTTTGCCTGGTCTCGGTTTTAATTGATATTATATAAATTGGTTTTATCTTGACAAGTGTTTTTTGTCGGTTTATTATGGTGATATGCTTGGATGTAATCCGTTGCATAAGCTAAATTGGATCAAGGAGGTAACTAATGTGAAAAATAAAAGAAGTATCAAAACTTCGATTCTGATACCGGCTCTGTCGGTTCTGATTGTCGGCATTCTGTTAATGGTTACAGGTGTCGGCGCGCTATCGTCCTCTACAGCCAATAATTTGACCGAGCGGCTGATTGATGCCCGGGTCCATGAGTATTCGAATGAGTTCAAGGCGCTCTGCATGGAATCTTATGGCTCGGCTTCCTCGCTGGCTCCGGTGATGCAAAACCTTTCCGAAGACAAGGCTGTGGAGCAGCCGCGGGAGGACGCGATTGCTATTTTAGGGGGTACCCTATTGTCCCAGACAGACACGATTGCTTTATGGACATGCTGGGAGCCGAATGCTTTTGACGGAAAGGATAGTGAGTTTAAGAACGCCAGATATCACGACTCGACAGGCCGGTTTGTTCCATATGTCTATAAGGATGGAAGCGGATACGGTATAGAGGCCCTCACCGATTATGACATTAGTGACTATTATGTTCGTGCGCGTGATTCGGGAAAGCCTTATATCACCGATCCATACGAATATAACTATAATGGTAACACGGTTACTATATATTCTATTGCATTCCCAATACTTAAAAACGGCTCGGTAGCCGGTGTTATGGGCGCGGATATCGTTCTTGAAAGCATTATCGGGATTATGAACGCCGGAAGCATTCTGGAGGATGGATACTTATTTACCCTATCCCCGGCAGGGCTGATTGCAACGCACCGTGACTCGAGCTGGCTGCTGAGGAGTTATCAGGATACATGGCTGAAGGAGTGCTCCACCGAGATTTCCAATATTATGTCCAACGGGGGCAATTACACCGCTGTGGCGTTTTCCGATATTACAAATACGAAAATAAAGTTTACGGCTTCCGGCGTCACTATTGGCGATACAGGCCGTAATTGGGTTGTTTGCGGCGCGGTTCCGATGAAAACGGTAAACACGTCCTCCAATACAATAGTATTCATGGTGATCGCCATTGGGCTTGTGCTGATTCTGCTGGTGGGCGTGATACTATTCCAGGTTGTGTCCAGGCGTTTGCGCGATTTGCCTATGCTGACGGAGACTGCCGAGGCTATGGCTGTGGGGGATATTCACGCTGCCAATCTGGACTCCGGGACAGAGCCTACTAAAAATGAGATTCAGCTGCTTCAGCGCGCTTTCTCCGGTATGGCCAGGGGCATTCAGGAGCAGGCGGCCGCCTTGGGGCGGATTGCCGGAGGGGATTACTCCGTGACGGTTCCAGTCCGTTCAGACGCCGATATTATGAACAAAGCAATTGGCAACATGTTGGAAAATACCAATAGAATCATGTCCGAAATACGCCTTTCATCCTCCCAGGTGGAGTCGGGAGCCGGACAAATTGCGCAGGCCTCGCAAAATCTCGCGACAGGCTCCAGCGAACAGGCCGCGACGATCGAAGAATTGACAGCCACCATTACCGAGATACAGGCGAAAGCGGAAATGAATACAAACACAGCCGAAGAAGCACTGCGGGATATCCGGGAAACCGGCCGCCTGATGAACGGGGCTACCGAATCCATGGATCAAATGCTGCATGCGATGCAGAGTATTAACGAAAGCTCCAGGGATATCTCCAAGGTTATCAAGGTGATTGACGACATCGCCTTCCAAACCAACATACTCGCGCTAAACGCCGCGGTTGAGGCCGCCCGGGCAGGCCAGCATGGAAAGGGCTTTGCAGTTGTGGCGGATGAGGTCAGAAATCTGGCGTCAAAATCCGCGGCGGCCGCAAAGGAAACCGCTGCCTTGATCGAGCACAGCCTGCAAAGCTCGGCTGACGGCAACCGCATTGTCGAGCAAACAAACGAGCACCTGCAAGCGGTAGGGCAGATAGCGGGCAAGAATACGGTTTCCATTACAAATATTAACGAAGCCTCCCATCAGCAAAGCAACTCCATGCGGGAGGTTATGGCTGGAATTACAGACTTGTCATCGGTTGTGCAGGCGAACTCCGCCACATCGGAGGAAACCGCCGCTTCATCAGAGGAGATGTCCGCCCAATCTGTCGTTCTCAATGAAATTATCTCGCGCTTTAAGCTAAGGGAATCCGGGTATGGCGGCGCTCCGGCGGCTATCATGCCGGATAAGGACGGAATAAGCGGATTTGCCTTGTCAGGCGATAAGTATTAAGTCCTGCATAATGGCGGAACGCCCCAAAAGGATCCGGCCGGTATAAGATAAAACCCCAGGCGGGCGCTGCAAAAGCAGCGCCCGCCTGGGGTTTTCCCGTATAGGTTTATGATTTAGTATGCCTTTCCCCAAACCACCATCTGGGATGCCGGTTTTCCGCAGCAGACGCACCTGTCGGAGATCGTCTCCTGCTCAAAGGGGATACACCTGGAGGAAACCCCGGCTTTTTCCTTTAAGGCTTCCTCACAGGCAAGGCTGCCACACCACATAGCCTTGATATAACCGCTGTTTTCAGAGGCAATTCCGCAAAGCTCCTCCATGGAGGCCGCCTGGAAGGTGCGCCTTTTCCGGTTGGCGGCGGCCTTCTCAAAAAGGGCGTCCTGATACAGCCTGAGAATTTCGGGGATTTTCTGATCCAGCTCGTCCAGAGGAACAAAATATTTTTCCCGGTTGTCCCGCCGCACCAGCACGCACTGACCCTCCTGAATATCGCGGGGGCCAAGCTCCAGGCGGAGGGGTACGCCCTTCATCTCGTACTCCGCGTACTTCCAGCCGGGGGAATTATCCGAGTCGTCCAGCTTAACGCGCCAGCCGGCGGACAGGCGGTTCCGGAGGGCCGTGGCGGCTTCCATGACACCCTCCTTGTGCATGGCTACCGGGACAATTACCAGCTGGATGGGGGCGATATCCGGGGGGAGCACCAGACCGTTGTCGTCGCCATGGGTCATGATAATAGCACCCAGTATCCGGGTGGACATCCCCCAGGAGGTCTGATGGGGAAACTGCCGGGTGTTGTCCCGGCCCTGGAAACTAATGTCAAAGGCTTTGGCAAAGCCATCCCCGAAGTAGTGGGAGGTTCCGCTTTGCAGCGCCTTTCCGTCGTGCATCATGGCCTCGATGGTATAAGTGGAAACCGCGCCCGCAAATTTTTCCTTTTCCGTCTTTTGGCCCTTCAGCACCGGAATGGCCAGATGGTTTTGGGCGAAATCCGCGTAAACGTCAAGCATCTGCCGGGTTTCCGCCTCCGCCTCCTCCCTGGTTTCGTGGATGGTGTGGCCCTCCTGCCACAGGAACTCCATGGTGCGCAGGAAGGGGCGGGTGGTTTTTTCCCAGCGCACCACGGAGCACCACTGGTTGTATAGCTTGGGCAGATCCCGGTAAGAATTGATAATATGCGCGTAATGCTCGCAAAACAAGGTTTCGGAGGTGGGGCGGACGCAGAGGCGCTCGGTGAGCTTGTCGCTTCCGCCATGGGTGACCCAGGCAACCTCCGGCGCAAAGCCCTCTACATGATCCTTTTCCTTTTGCAGCAGGCTTTCCGGGATAAACAGGGGCAGATAAACATTTTCATGGCCGCACGCCTTAAACATGCCGTCCAGAATCCGTTGTATATTCTCCCAGATGGCATAGCCATAGGGCCGGATTATCATGCAGCCTCGCACGGAGGAATAATCCACCAATTCAGCTTTTTTAACAATATCCGTGTACCATTTGGCAAAATCCTCATCCATCGGCGTAATGGCCTCTACCATTTTTTTCTGATCCGCCATTCTGTTTCCTCCATTTTCTATTGCGTTATATCCTCACCATTATAGTACCCCCGGCGGCATTTTTCAACATAAAACTGAAAGCTATGAAAATAAAAGAAGTTTACCCTTTTCATTTTCGGGGAAAAATGGTATAGTATAGGATAGCTTATTTTGCTTTTCCCAGAATTATGGAAAAGCCGGAAAGGAGGATGTAAATGGAGAAGGAGAAGTCATGCGGCGCCTTGATCTACCGCAAGCAAGGCGACCAGCTACAGCTACTCATTCTGCGTCACCGCATGGGTGGGCATTGGTCCTTTCCCAAAGGCCATGTGGAGAACCGGGAAACAGAGACAGAGACTGCCCTTCGCGAGGTAAAAGAGGAAACCGGGCTGACCATTGAGCTGTTTGAAGGCTTTAGGGAGCAGGTAACCTATTCCCCCAGACCGGGGATAAAAAAGGATGTTGTATATTTTCTGGGCTTTGCCAGAGACAGCCGCACAACCCGTCAGGAGGAGGAGATCAGCGAGATTCGCTGGATAAACCTGGATCAGACCTACAACTTTCTCACCTATGAAAACGACCGGCGTCTGGTACAGAGCGCCAAGCGCTATATGAAACAGAATCAACTGCCGGTGCTAAAGTAGCGGGCAGGTCAATCAAAATTAAATTCGGTACCATGTAAAGATTAATATTTCGGGCAAAGATGCTTCAACTTGATTCTCGCGACTGCGGTGGCAAATTGCCAATTGACGGACAAGGCTTTAAAATTTCTATTGCCTGTCCATGCGGCGACTTTTGAAGCCATTTTATCTTTAGACAGCTTTGGCTATCTTTTTATCCGACCATTCCTTGTTTTCAAGAATATCGTCTACCGCCAGTAATATCTGGGCATGCCGTATACGGTATCCCGGTGTTTTCCCTTTCGCTATCAGTCTCGTGAGTTCCCAGCGTTCCTTTTCTGTCAGCGTTACTTTGTACTTTATGTTCATTTTTATCATCCTGATCCAGTTTTCAGAGTTTTAATTGAATCACAAGTAAAATTAGTCTTTACGGGATACTGGGATTATGAATAAATTGCGGCACAGACGGTTACCTATACTGCACAAAAAATTAAGAGGTGCTTCATGAAAATAGGATTTATTGGCGCAGGCAGGGTAGGATTTACGTTGGGCAAATACTTTAAGGAACATGGGGCAGATGTATCGGGATATCATAGCCGTGATCCCAATTCGGCAAGAGAAGCCGCCGGTTTCACAAACACAGAATACTTTGCAACATTGGAACAGGTCGTGATGGCGAGTGATGTTCTGTTTATAACTGTTCCAGACACCATGATCGGAAGTGTTTGGAGTTCTCTTAAAACATTATCTATAGCGAATAAACTCATCTGCCATTGCAGCGGGGTACTGTCCTCCGGGGTGTTTGACCAAATTGATCAGAAACAAGCATATGGTTATTCCGTCCATCCATTTTTTGCGATTGCTTCAAAGCGAACCTCCTATCAAGAAATCTCGCAAGCTTTTTTTACACTTGAAGGGAACGAAAAGTATTTACATACCCTTAAACAATTTATCGAACATCTGGGCAATCCCGTGCACATTATTACGGAGCGGCAAAAAATAAAGTACCATGCAGCAGCCGTATTCCTGAGTAACCATTTGGCAGCGCTTGCAACCACCGGAAGCAAACTGCTGGCAGAGTGCGGATTTGGAGAGGAATTTATTGCGGGCGCATTAAAGACATTGTTTCTCTATCAGTGTATGGATATAGCAAACAACGGACCGGAAAAAGCGTTAACAGGTCCGTTGGAGCGAAATGATCAGGTTACGGTACAAAAACATATGGAATGCTTGGAGAAAAATGAGAGACAACTATATGGGCTTTTATCCAAACAGTTGATCGAAATTGCGAAGAAAAAGCACCCGGATTCTGATTATACAAAGATGGATGCTTTGATAACAAAAGAAATGGGGATATCCGAATGAAAAATACCATAATAACCTTTAAGCAAGCCAAACAGGAGCGCAAAAAGCTTTCCACGCTGACAGCATATGATTATTCCACAGCAAAGCTCATAGATGAAGCCGGTGTGAACAGCATTTTGGTGGGGGATTCCCTTGGCAATGTGATGTTAGGATATAAGGATACCCTGTCGGTTACAATGGAAGATATGATCCATCATGGAAAAGCCGTTGCCAGAGGGGTAACCAATGCCCTTACCATCATTGATATGCCCTTTATGTCTTATCAGATCTCAGTTTATGATGCGGTATCAAACGCCGGACGGCTTATAAAAGAAACCGGAATAAATGCAGTAAAGCTGGAAGGCGGGATAGACATGTGCCCGCAGATCAAAGCCATTGTGGGCGCTTCTATTCCGGTTATGGGCCATTTAGGGCTTACCCCACAGTCCATTCACGCCCTCGGCGGGTTTAAGGTACAAGGAAAAGATGAGGCAACGGCCAAAAGGATATTAGAAGATGCAAAGGCAGTAGAAGCAGCCGGAGCGTTTGCGCTTGTTTTAGAATGTGTTCCGGCCCCCCTGGCTGAACTTATCACCAATGCGCTCACAATTCCGACAATCGGAATAGGCGCGGGGGCTGCCTGTGACGGACAGGTTTTGGTTTATCAGGATATGCTGGGGATGTTTTCGGATTTTACCCCAAAGTTTGTGAGGCAGTTCGCAAGTGTTGGTGAAGTGATGAAGACGGCAGTCCAAGCATTCTGCAAAGAAATTCAAGATGGGACTTTCCCGGCGAAAGAGCATGAATATACCATAGCAGAGGAAATCATTGCTAAATTATACTAAAAGAGCGGTGGCGTAATGATAATCGTACATACAATTAAAGAAGTCAAGGAACAGGTAAAAGAGTGGAAAAAGCAGGGGCATCGCATTGGGTTTGTGCCGACAATGGGATACCTGCACGAGGGGCATCAAAGTTTGATACTGCGGTCGGTGAAAGAAAACGAAAAGACAGTGGTGAGCATCTTTGTCAACCCCACACAGTTTGCCCCGTCAGAAGATTTGACCAGCTATCCCAGAGATTTGCAGGCCGATGCGAAGCTTTGTAAAAAGACGGGTGTTGACTTAATCTTCCATCCAAGCGTTGAAGAAATGTATGCGGCGGATTCTTGTACCTTCGTGGATATGGATGGAGTTACAAAAGAACTGTGCGGAAAAAGCCGTCCCACTCACTTCCGGGGCGTGTGTACCGTAGTCAACAAGCTGTTTCATATTGTGGCGGCGGATCGCGCATACTTTGGCCAGAAGGATGCCCAGCAATTGTCCGTTATCAAAAGAATGGTCAGAGATTTCGATATGGATGTAGAAATTATCGGATGCCCGATCGTCCGGGAAACAGACGGCCTTGCCAAAAGCTCAAGAAATACTTATTTGAACCCAGAGGAGCGACAGGCGGCGTTGGTTTTAAGCAAAACTATCTTTGAAGCTGAACGGCTGATTATCTCAGGCGAAAGAAGCTCCGACAAAATCATTGCCCAAATGAGGGCAATGATTCAAGCGGAGCCTTTGGCTAAAATAGATTATATCGAAGTGGTCAACAGCATTTCTATAGAGAAGATAGAGGTTATCCAAGGCTCCGTGTTGATAGCGATAGCTGTATTTATCGGAAAAACCCGATTGATTGACAATTTTATCCGGGAAGTATAAGGGGGAGACACATTTGCAAATCACAGTTTTAAAGAGTAAAATCCATCGTGCCACAGTAATACAGGCTGAGCTCGATTATATCGGTAGTATTACTGTTGATGCAGATTTGTTGGACGCGGCTGGGATATATGAATATGAGAAAGTACAAATTGTGGATATTAATAATGGAAACCGTTTTGAAACCTACGCGATTACAGGGGAGCGGGGCACAGGAATGATCTGTTTGAATGGGGCTGCAGCGCGTTGCGTGCAGCCAAAAGATAAGATCATCATTATGGCTTATGCTCAAATGGATCCATGCGAACTCAAAGAAAACCCGCCCCAGGTGGTGTTTGTAAACGACACAAATCAAATTACAAAAGTAACAAGATATGTCCAATAAATTATTTGATATAGTCAGTTAATTTGAAAACGCTAAAGCGTTTTCAAACAGCGAGCTTTGCTCGCTGGCACGCCTTTGGCGTGCAACTGACTATGCAGCAAGGTTAACGCCGCCCTATGGGCGGCGCGCG
>Ga0153996_1000143_pt1 | contig 38048 bp, 62 predicted proteins | sample TSNC080MetaG_FD_104728 | JGI IMG/M metagenome (GOLD analysis project Ga0153996, IMG submission 104728) | Attine ant fungus gardens microbial communities from North Carolina, USA - TSNC080 MetaG | ecosystem: Host-associated > Fungi > Mycelium > Unclassified | place: USA: North Carolina, Lumber... | reverse complement strand
CTTGATAATGTAATCTCCGATACTAGCAGTCATGATACCTTCTAAGGTTTCTATATTTATGTACGAACCTAATTCTTTGCGAGTAAAGCTTTCAACAAAAGTGTTCGCAGACACATTCTTACCAACAAAAGCTCTTATCTCGGCTAAATTATTCCCGTTCCATTGAATCGCTTCAACTACAACTGGTTTCTTTCTGTATTTCATTTTTTTCTGCCCTCCTTCATAAGAATGTTTTCATGAATTTCTCGGCTATTGCTAACTTATCTTCTAACTCATAAAGATTAGATTTCGATTGTTCATCATCTCTGCTTCTAAATTGATTCAATACTTTTTCTTTCTCTTTTTTTATTTCATCAATTAAATCTTGCGTGTTATCTTTTATTAAATCTTTGTTTGCTATTTTAATCACTTTCTATTTCCTCCTCTTAAAACAATTCTCTAAATATTGCCATCAATACATTTACAACAATGCTGTTCCCTGCTTGTTTATAACATTGGCTTGTTGACATTCTGTCTATTCTCTCTTCTTTAGTAAATTGTCTTTTCTGATGTTTACTAAAGAAGTTAGGATTTTTCATTAAAATTTTTTCTATTTCTTTTTTGCGATAATACTTTACTTTATAAAAATCTTCATCACTAATCCCCATCAAACGCCAAGTTTCCAATGGAATAAGTTTACGAATTCTTAAATTTTGTATTACCCCTAAATCGTTTGCGTTTGTTTTTAAGGTTTGAATCATTCCTTTTTGTACTACACCACGTTTTTGGTGTGGTCGGTCAATGTAAACACCATCACCGTCGTATGCAACTGTATAACCTTTTTTAGTTGCCTCAGGGATAATCACCCCCCCCATTTTGTAGTTCTTCTAGGATTTTGACTTCTCTATTTCCACCTTGACTTGTTGTTAAAGTTGGACTCAACCCACTAGAAGAATATACCCTATTTACTGATTCAAATTTACCCTCTAATTGTGCCACCTGTACACATTTAGGGTCTTTGTAATCTCTTGCACATAATGTGTTGCAGATATCGCCTTGTTGCACCACAACATCGAATGAACTTTGGTGGAAGCTAGTTTCTTTCATATACTTGATTTTTTCGCTGCTTATGTAATATGATTCATCTACTTCTTCCTCGAGTAAATCTTTTAACCTCAATTTAAGTGGTATTGGTTTAGGAAATTCGTAGTAGTAATCTCCTAAAATAGAAATCATGAAACAACGGTTTCTATTTTGTGGAATGCCATAGTCTTTAGCATTCAAACATTTCACATAATTTGAATATCCTAAGCTTTCTAAAAAATACTGCAAATTATGAAAATCTTTTATGTTCTTAACTCCTGTTACTTGTGTAACATTTTCCATAAGCAATATTTGTGGTAGCTCTAAATATGGTGAATCATTACACTCATTCAATAATCTTTCTACATCCCACAACAAACTACTTCTAGTACCTGTGCCTTTCTTCATTCCTTTTTGTTTCCCCGCAAGACTCAAATCCTGACATGGGAAAGAGTATGTCATTATGTATTCGTAGTTATCTGTATCTACTATTTCTAAATCACTAGCTTTAACTTTTGTTATATCTAGTGTTTCAAAATCTGTGTTATGTATTGCGTTATAACTTTCTATGGCATATTTATCAAATTCGACGATTTTATAGTGTTCAAAATTCGCTCCTAAATTTCTTAGTGCTATTGCTTGTGAGCCAATGCCCGCGAAAAGCTCTATTAACCTTATTGGTTTGGTTATTTTGTATTTCGGTTTTGTTAATTCGAATATATTTAATTGATCCATTTATAAATAGATCGTTGTATACAACTTTTATCTAGAATTATTATTCCTTTCTCTAGTCTAACCTCTAAGTATTTGCAACTACTTAGAGATTGATTTTTTATTATTCTTCTACTTCCTCATATTTACCCTTCATTTCCTTTAGAATTCTATCGATATCATCTCGATTGATTTCTTCTGATGTTCTAAAACAATTTCCAATATTGTAATTATGGTAATCTATTGTATAACCGAGCCATTTTTCCCAACTTACTTTTCCATCATAATTAACACTATAGTAAGCACCGCCAAGCTTTGGTTTAAAAGGTTTTTTTTCAATTTGTAACGCTCCAATCAGCAGGCTTGATAGTATAGCTGGATCAGCGAGTCCGCGGCTACTTACTAAATTTTCGTCAGTAAAACAATATGGATTGGATAAATATTGTCCTTTTATATTAAACTCTTCATTCAATTTCAATCCAAATAAATTAGCTACTTCTTTCATTTTGTTCATTCTTCTACCCTCTCTCCTACATCAAATCAATTTCTTTACAATCAAATAATTTACATAGTTTATACATTGTTCTCTCGCTTACAGATTTCTTACGACCACTGCAAATATTTGAGATTGTTCCATCGCTCATATTTAGTTCATAAGCTACTGCCCTTATCGTTAAATCCGCATCCCATATTTTATGCTTTAATTTTGTAGGATTTATCGTTTTTGTGTTCTTCACTTTTCTACCTCCTAATCTAGTTCAACAACAATTTTCAAATCTTTGTGTTTATCAAGACAAAACTCTTCGGCGCATGCAAATGTGTTCCAGTCTCCTTCTTCTGTTACGACAGTTGCTTCTATAAATACTTTTCCATCTTCTAATTCTTCATTTGTTAATTTATCTAGCAAGTCTTTAAGTGTTTTTAAATCGTTCATTTAACTTCACCCATTTCTTCTAATATAAATTTCATCTACAACATCTCTAATGTTGCAAATTCCTCTTTGAGATATTTCTAATGTATTTCTTGTTTGACTATATGTGCCATCTCCATTATTTTCATGAATCTCATTAAATGGTAGTAACGAATTTTCTAATGCTTCTAATGCTTCGTTGCAATCTTTTACATTTAGGTAATCATACATTCCAAACACTAAATTATCTTTGTTACATTTCATTTGAGTTAAGTCAAATATAGAATATTTAAAAGTCTTTTTAAGATTATATGGTTTTGCAACAATTATAAAATTATCACTTCTAGCTATACATTTATATCTTTTCTTCTCGCCAATCCATTTAATTAATGACCCTTGAGTTATTAATTTCATCATGTCTTTTAACGAATCAATGTTATTTATTTTTATAACATCATCACTATCATTCCTACTATATACTTTAAATAATTTCATTATGTTTCACTCCTTTAATATTTGAAATTTAAATTAGATATAAATTCAATTGTATTATCTTCTTTTATAAGCACAAATTCCGTAATGTGATTATCCATATCTTTCAATGAGGTTTCAACCCATTCGTCGGTTTCTTCATCGCAATGTCCAAACCAGTATTCGACATTATCATCAACGGATGTCCCTTTAAAAACAAAGAATGGAAATTTATTTTCGTCTATAGACTCTATATCATCTGCTATTTCGTTAAAACGTTCTATAACATGTTCTTTTGATAAAGCATCATTATAATATTTGGTATTTTTTATTGCAAAAAGTCTTATTTGTTCAGCAACTAGAACTTTATCTTTGGCATAAAATGTTTGCAAGTTGCTTAGTTCCCAACAAATCCTATCGAATAAATATTCTGATGAATTTATTTTTTTATTTAAGACAAGAAACAATTTTCCACTATCCATAACTATGCTTTTTGTTCCCCATTCTGTTATTAATTCATTATGGATATATTTTTCTGCTAATACTTCCCATATAATAGGAGCAAACAACCAAGAATTTTTATATTCCTTTTCTTCATACCCTTTATGCTCTTTGTCAATTAACCATAAACTGCTATAACTCATTTTTTGAGTCCTCCTTTTATTTTTAAAAACATTCCTATGATTCCCTATTCTAGTAATGTTTTCTTGCACTACTAGAACAGGTGTTTTATTTTGATTTATTCTATAGTTTTTAATATTTTGTTTTCTAACTCTAAGCAAAACTTTCCTATCACTTTTTTCAATTGTTTTATTCGATTTCTATTTCAATAATTCCATCATCACCACTTTGTACACATCCAACCTGCCTATTTAATCTATGACTCGTTAACTGTTTTTTTATCTCTTCTGGTTTGCCTTTTGCAATAATATTTTCCGTGTTAAATTCCAGTTCTATCCTTAAATCAATAATATGCAATGTTTGATAATTCCAAGTAACGCTTAACAAATCTTTTAATTTTGGTTTCATTGCTGCACCTCGTATTCCATAGATTTAAACTGTTCTTTTGTTACGATAGTTCTGATGTTTTCAATATCAAATCTGCAATGACATCTACCAAAACCATCATAAGTAAAGTGCAAATCATAATTGTGATCCGGTATTATATTCCTTACTAAATATCCATTAACATAATCTCCAACTTCAATGAGCTCAATTATGTTATTTGAAGCTTGGATAATGTTATTTACTTTAATTATTTCATAACACTTTCCATCCCATTCACTACCAATTTCATATCCATACCTGTTAACTGGACACTCTTCAAAAATTGTATCTATTTTTTTAATTCCTTGTGTTTTAGTTCTAGCATACATTCCTACTTCTACGTTCATTGTTGTACCTCCTCGATCAACGTTTTATTTACAAATATAAATTGTTCTTTTGCTTCACGCAGTAAATCCGCATAAAATTTGCATGAATCTTCTAATGATAACTGGTTTGCGAACCATTCCTGTAATATTAATTTTTGTTCTTCGTTCATTGCTACACCTCTCTAAAGTCATAGATGATGTTTTTATCTATGCTATTATCATAGTAGACAACTTCCCAAGTTGGATGAAATGGTCCTACATCTTTACCACCATTTTTTATTACTATTTGACTAATGTTTGCAGAGGTTAATATTCCGCAATATTTCCCATCTATTTCTACGTACATACCTAGTTCTAGTTTAGGTAGATTTCTGTGTTCTTTTAATACTTTCAATGCTTCTAATTTCTGTTTTCTGTTCATAATTGTTCCTCTCTTCCTAGATATAATTTAGTACGATAATTTTTATTTAGAGGACAGTCTCTACATATTAAATTCTCTGGACATTCGGACAACATACATAGATTACCTATTGTTTCATCAAAAGGTGCGTTTATCGATATAACTCCTCCTATTTCTTCAAATTCTTTTATTATTTTCTCTGCTTCTTTAGATATTGTTTTCATTGCTTGTCCTCCTTTAATTCTGAATTTATGGTAATCGTGGATTACCATAGATGTCCCCCAACTTTTTATGTAATGTTTCTTGATCTTCAATGTATTCAACAATTTTAAATATCCCTGTCATAGCGAATAATTGATATGACTCTTTACTCAAATTTGTAAGGTATAAATTTCCTCCATGTCGTTTGATTTGACTGTATCGACCAAATACCATACCTATTCCTGAACTATCAATAAAACTAACATTTTGGAAGTCCATCACAATATTTTTGTATACTTTTTTCTCAATTAAACTTGATAATTTTTCTCGATAATCTTGTGTTACTAACGTATCTATCTCACCAAAAAAATAAATTATTAATAGATTTTGTTTTTCTATAATTTTTATTTCATTTAAAATTGGTTTGTTCATTGTTGTTCCTCCGTTACTAATTTCGTTGGCTTAATTGACATAACCACGAAATTTTCTTTGCAAAATCTTTCATCGTCAATTATAAACGTGACCAATACTATATATTTTTCGCTTTCTTCTCTTGGGTCTTGGAACACTAAGATATCCCCAACTTGGTACCCTCTGTCGTTGTAGCGTATTTCAAATGTTTTAGATCCGTTCTTGATGGCATTGAGGTATTTTTCTTCAATTTTTAAGTTATGTATCATTGTTGTTCCTCCACTAACTTCGTTCCAATTTTTCTTAGTAATACCATTAAACATTCTAAGTCCCCTTGATTGCCATATCCGATACCTCTTGAATAGATTCTTGTGCGATTAGATAAGTTATGTTTTTGATATCTACAGTAATCCTTCGCTTCTTTCCTTGTAAGGAAATAAGCAACTGGTTTCCAAAAATAACTAACAGGAAATTTTCTGATTAAATATTGCTCCATTACGTATCCTTCCATATCAGCCTTATCAATTGCTTCATCTGTTATTTCTTTTAAAAATCCACGCAATTCCTCACTCGAATAAAATGTCATTTCATCATCTACAACATAGACATAATCACCAGCGTTGTAATCCTCATCACTTACTATATAATCCCTTTCTTCTACTACAACAATAGGAGTACTAGTTATATCGATCTTTCTTTCAGAATCATATAATTCTGCATATTGTTTTAAAAATTGTAGTTCTCTTTCATTTATATCTATTTCTAGTTTCATTGTTGTTTCTCCATTATCTCAATAGTTTCTATAGGACTTTGACTACATTTACCAATAGAATAAACTCCTACTCTAGTGCCATAAGTTACTTTAATTGTTTTTCCTATGTAACTGTTTAAATCTCCAAAATCATTCACATTTTCAGCTTCAATGCAGTATACTTCTTGAGTTGTTTCAGAAGTTTTTATATAAATATATTTCTTACCCCATTTTGTCGAATCCACGCTAGTCACTATTCCTGCAGTTGCTCCACTTGCATAGTCTAAACGAACAAATGCACCAAACAATACGAGTGTAGCAATGGCTAAACTAATTATTATAGAAAATACAGCTTCGAGTACCATTCTATCTCTAAGCCAAGTTTTTTTAGCTATAAAATAAATGAAGAATACTACTCCAATTAAAATCGTAATAACAATAACTGCAATCCAAAACCAATCCCAAAAAATCATTTTATTTTTCCTCCTTGTTTCCTTTCAAATTTAAGCCTAGAAGCGACTTTTTAATAGCCATGACTTAGATATCATGTTTTAGTCGCTTCATGCTCTTGCATGTGTTTTAAAAAGCAATATCGTCGTCGTCTATATCAAAAGCACTTGCGTTATCAAATTCTTTTTGTATGTCTTCGCCAGTTGCTTTTGGTGTAGCTCCTTTAGTTTCTAAGAATTGCACGCTATCGCAAACAACTTCAATAACATTTACTTTTTTTCCTTCTTGGTTTTCATAAGTACGTGATTGTAATCTACCTTCTACTCCCACTAATGAACCTTTGCCACAGTATCTTGCAGTATTTTCAGCTGCTTTATTCCAAACAACACATGGAATAAAATCGGCTTGTCTTTCTCCTTGTTGGTTTGTAAAATTTCGATTCATAGCAATTGTAAAACTTGTTACTGCTATTCCAGTTCCTGTCCTTCTTAATTCAGGGTCACGTACTAAGCGACCGACTAATATCACACGATTTAACATAATGCCACCTCCAATAAGTTTTTATTTTCGTGTATATTCCCTATGACTTTGCTTTTACTTCGCACAATCCAACTATGAGAAACCTTCTTGATTGTTTCGTTGTACTCGTCAACCACCTTAGCTCTAGTTAGTACAAAACCAGTACTTGGCATAAATCTAACTACTCCAATGACATAACCTTCGCTGAATGTTTCACAATCTACAAATCCTAATGAAACAGGATCAATTATTGCTTCACCATTCCAAAATTCGCACTTGACTATATCGCCCTCATAAATCCCTCTATCGCTTATATCTTTAAGTCCGCTAAACCGTTCTACTTTAAAACGATTAGGGAACATACTCTCGTGGATTGTATCGTTAAAAGTTCTTAATAAAAGTTGTCCACTTTGTGACATTAACAATTCTTCAATCTTTCCATTGTAAGCTTCATAGGTTGGTTTGAAGTATTTATTATATTTGCTATCCCAAGCTCTAAATTTCATTTTTAAATTCTCCTTTTTATTTGTAAAGATTTGATAATTTCTTTTTCACTTCTTTTAATTCTTCTTCGCTCATTTCTTGCTGTTCTTGTTGTTGTTTTGACTTGCTTGGTTTTTTAGGTTCAATGTCAAACTCATCAATCAAGCCTTTTTCAATGCACGATTTTATTACCCAATTTCTGATTGCTAAATAATCTTCTTTGTAAGTCTTTCCAGTCATTTTTTTATAATCGTCTAGCTGTTTGATAATCACTTCAAAATGCTTTGGATATTCTTCCTTGAGTTTATTTATTTCATCTTCGGTTAGTTTAACTTTTTTAAATTCACCGAGGGTTTTTTTCTTTATACTTTCTTTTTTATCTTCATTATCATTAACATCTTCATTAACATCTACATCTACATCTACATCTACATTAAGGTTTACCTTTGCTTTACCTTTGTTTTCTTTTGGGTTATTGTTGGGTTTCCCTAGGTTTTTTTTATCTTTCTTATTATCGCTATTTTTCTTCGGTCTACCGCCTTTTTTTCCATTTTCTACACTAGCTTTGTATTTCGCATTTGTACTATCTATGTTAGGCTTAATTAATGTAAACATTGCCCTAATTACACCCTCTAACTCACTAGTTAATTTTCCTTCAAGAGAGTACTCGCAAATCGCATTATATAAACCTAATTGGTCTTTTTCATCTAGGTTTTTAATAGCTTCATAGAAACTTCTGTAAAATACGAAACTCTCCTTTTCATTTGCCACTATCTCACTTCCTTTTTCACTCAAATAGAGTTCTCATATTTGTTATTACTGCTTGTATTGCTGATCCTGTATTGTAGTATTCCATTCCACCGTTTTTGATAGATTTGCCACAACTATATGTCTTGCATATTTGCGGTCTATCTTTGTATATAAGACATTTTTTATCAGTTCCTAACAAATGGACAAACCATATCGTAATTAACGTTTAACGGTGCTTTAAAATGGCAAACAGGCTTTAAATTTCTTTTCTTGATAATCTTTATAATTCTTTGCTTTTCTTGTGGTGTTAGTGGTAAAAGATTGCTACAGCATTCACCACAATTACTACATTTTCCATCTTTCAAAAAACATATAGATTCTTTCATGTTTCCACTTCCTTTATCTCAATATCAATCCCTACTTTATTATCAAAACAACATCTTATATTTATTTCTTGAATGCAATTTAAGTTATCGTTTTTAATTACTCCGCCTTTGACTAGACCATCTATAACGCCCTTAAATCTAAAGCCATCTAGGTCTTGCCTTTTATCCTTGTAGTGCTTAGTTAATGTGAGGTTAATAGGATAACCACCCTCATACTTTAATCGCCTTGTAAGTAGCTTTATGGCTTCTGTTTCGGCTTTCTTAATTGCACTTGCTTTGTAGCGATTAGAACGTTCTGCATCAATGTAAGCATTCCAGTTGATGGGGTTGTAGTCTATATAAAATTTCATTCAATTTCAACACCTAAGTTTTCTAATTGATTATTAATTCCTGATATTCTTGCCATTATAAAATTAATTAATTCTTTTCTCACAGGTTCTATTTCACCAGTTTTATCAACTGTAAATTTGAAACTCGAACTTCCTAGGCCACCATTTTCCATAATAACAAAATTCCTTGTTGTCTTAACTTTTTGCAGAAGTTCAATTGATGATTCTAAATCTTGGGTTAACTTATATATTATTTCAACATCTCCTAATTTCATTTGCTATATTCCTCTCTATTCAATTTCATCAAGATAATTCTTTCCATAACGATCTCTAAAGTCTTGAATTGTCTTGTTATTCTTCTTCATGTATATTCTTTGTGCCATCTGCTTTAATTGTGTATCTAAGGCTTTATTTCCGCCATGTACAGAGGTTTTGTATACTCTGTGATGTCTAACACATAAATATACTTTTAGTCCATCTTGCTCGCTTTTTTTGCGATTAGCAGTACCAAAGAATATATGATGTGATTCTAAGCTGTTGATGCTCTTACACACATAACATTCTTTGGTTGTTTGTATAATTGATTTAGCCATTCTTAACACCCCATTGACTCTTTAAATTTGCTAGTTCGTTAGGTGTCATAGTTTCAATTCCTAATAGCTCTGCTTCGCTTACAATACCATCTACAAAGGCACTCATTTCTTTTGTGTCGTATTCGCTACTACCTTTTATCACCACATAGACATTTAGCCTATTTCCATTAACATCTTTTTTACCATGATACTTTAAATGTAGGTTGCTAGATGATTCTAGCTTTCCTACAGTTGGTATAGCAATTAAATTATCTTCGCTATCTCTTAATAGCGTTCCGTATCTCTGTAGCATGATTTCGTATATTTCATCTTTAGATGTGTTCGTTATAATGGCTATTCGTTCCATAAGTAGCCAAGCGTAAGAATTAGCGTTTAAGGACCGTTTCTTTCTTGGCTCTGTAATTTTAAAGTTATAGTTTTTTTCTTGATCTAAGTCAAAGAGTTTTGTTATGATTTCTTTAACTGTTCCGTTAAACTCCATTAAAATACATGCCTTTCTAAATAATCAGCTTCTTTTGGTTCTCTTTTACTCCTAATGCACCCTAAGAAATATGTTGACCTACTTTCGATTTCCTCTATTATTTCTTCGTCTCTTTCGATTGGATATATAAACATTTTGGATTCATCTAAATAGTAATTAATCGGATCTATTTTATCGTTTTCCGTTAATAAGAAAGCTACCAAGATACCATTACTACTACTACAACATGATATTTGCGTTTGTACTTGTAAATAATAATTTTTAGGTATCTTATATTTTGATTTATTCCATTTCTCGTGCTGTGTATACCCAACTGTTTTACATTCGATAGGTGCATAAACACCACAATCATATCCATCTAAACTAGCCACTAATCCTTTGATTTCATTATGTTCTATTCTTTCATTAAGTGTGTAATCTGTGATTTCACAATATTTAAAGAAATATTTTAGGCAATCTTCTTCTAACAAATTTCCTGCCATCATGCTGTCATTTTCAAACTCTTCAACTTCTATTAGACCTATTTTTTCTTTCCATAAATTTTTAGCTGTGAGGTTGTCAAAGTTCATAATCTTATAAACCTCACTAGCTCCTAATTGACTTCTTCTTTCTTCTCTTTGTTTCTCTGTAAGCATCTTTTTATTTGTTGTAATAGGTCTTTTGGTCTGCTGTTAAAATCGTTGGTAAACACTTCCCTTTCAATCTCGAGCATTGTATAAAAGGATTCTTTTGTTCCCACTGTCTTTACATAATGATTAAATATATTCTTAATTTCATTTTGTTCCTTTGTTAGTTTTCTAGCATTTTCTTCTTCCTTTTCTGCCTTCTTTTCAGCATCTGCTATACTATCACTATCAACACCATCATCTAACCCAAATAAAGCCGATAAAGCGTATTTTCTTGCATAAGAACTTGCACTACCTGTCGCTTGTGAATCGTCCATTTTAGGCTTAGTTTCGCATTCTCTAGCGTATGCCTTTGTTGTTATCTTTTCATCTGATTCAATGTCAATTAACATTACTGTCGCTTGTACATAATAGCGACTAGATATTTCTATGATTTCATCTTCTATCAAAACAACAACGTTGTATTTTTGTTCTAATGGTTTTAATGCTTCTGTGATATCTTCAAGGCTTCGATAGTCATAGTTACCAAAGTCGGAATGTTTGCTTTTTTTAACTTTTAATTCAGTCCTCATATTGAGAAACTTTTGTTTTAATGTATTTATATCTGCCATGTTATTCCTCCTCTACTACTGCGATGAATTGAGAATTTTTAAGATTTTCGTTCCATTCTTCTAATGTACTAATTCGTTTCATCATGTAAAGGTTATGAATTTGATAGCCATGTTCATCTTTGAATGTGCCGTCAACTACGTTGTAAATTTTTCCTACGGTGAAATCATTGCTAGATTTAATACACACAATCTTTCCATTGTAGTATTCTGGTGGTAATTCTAACTGCTGAATTAATGCTAGTTGGTTGATGTTCTTATTGTTATTCGCAAAACAAACAGCACAGAACTTTAAGCGACCATTATTATCACAATATATATAGTATTCCTTTAACGATGGTGTAAAATCGTTTACGTCCTCCCCACTACTCCACTTCATATTTTTAGCAAATTTATCGAACGTTTCTTTATCATTATCATTATCATTACAAATCAATACTCCGATTTTCCCTTGCTTAAATTCCTCGACCGTAATCATCTCGATAACTAGTTCGAGCATATCTGCTGTCCAATCCCATGTATAAGCCTTTGAATCATCTAATTCATAATGTGGTTCACTATATCCGTCGATTATTTTACCAATTCTGAACTTTTTACCTCTAAATTCAAGCATTAAATAATTGCAATAAACTCCAGAATAACGACCTTCTTTTAAATCACTTCTTACTCTTACTAAATCTCCAACTTTAAACATTCTATTTTCCTCCTTCATAAATACTGAATATTTCTGGGTGTTGCAAACGCATATAACTTAATAAGTTACAAGCTTTAAATACATCACCATTTAACATTATTATTTCTGCACCTAGATAGATTTCTTCATCATCTACGCAGTCAATTAATGGTTCTTGCTCTTCTTTCAATAAACATGTGTAATCACTACCTAGGTAATCAGTTGGTATATTGTCAAGCTTCATCTTCTTCCTCCTTAAATTTATCCAATAGTTTAAGAATTGATTCTACTGCTTCTTCATCTGTCATTTCAGTTAAACCTACTGGTTCTGCCACCGTTTTCAATTCATTAGGAAGTAGAAACCTTTCGTGTTTAGTCACCTTCATATAATTCAATCTCCTTCATTCGCTTTTTAAGTCGCTCTTTGTGAGCTTCTCTTTCTTGTTTTCTTAAGATTTTGTATTCTACATAGCTAAGTAATATTGCTACGATAATTACTGTTACTATTAATATAACGATTTCATCTGTCGCCATAATATGTACCTCTCTCTATTTTTATTTGACTTAATCGTCAAATTGTTTTATAATTTAATTGTCTGATAACCGCTTTTTATCTCAAATTAAAGCGGTCTTTTTTTATTTGGTTTTCATATCTGTTTCTACTGTCCGTGAATCTTGCTAACTTAACAGCGTTATTTATTAATTCAGTGCTTAACCCCAACGCGAACAAATCATTATCTAGCCATAGTGCTATGCGATTTATTAAGTGATCCAAAGTTTGGATTGTTTCTATCTTTTCCTTTATTTCATCATCTCGAAATTCTAGTCTCTCTACTCCTAATAATTCTTCAATAGCACAGTTTAATGTTTTAGCTAATTTTATAATTGCTTTTATTGGTGGAATGACTTCGCCACTTTCCCACGTGCTGATTGTTGCTTGTGATACATCTAATATCACAGCCAATTCTTGTTGAGTTAGTCCTTTTCTTTTTCTCAAATCCTTTAAATTGATAGCGAATATTTCATGCATTGTTATCCCTCCTTTCTGCTTAATATTTCAATCATTTCTCTAAGGTGTTGTATTAATGCTTCTCTCATGGCTATAATAGTCATTTCGCTTTCGCTGATTAAGATAACTTCGTTGTTTAAGTCTTCTTTTGTTATGTACTCATGATTGCCTTTGTTGTCATAAATGACTACGCAATGGGTAATAATGTCTTCTCCGATTATTCCTATTGAGTAATCTTTTTTTAATAAAGCGTATTTCATTTAGCTAGGTCCTTTCTAATATTTGGTAATATTTTCCTCACATGCTATAATTAAACTAACAGTATTCGTAATACTGAAATTTAAATGAAAGTGAGGTGAAAACAAATGAGTGATAGTATCTCTATTGAGCAAAAAGCTCATGATGTTGCTTGTGCATTATTAGGTAATTCTTATTATGTAGAAAGCTACATGAATATTAGAATAGAAGAATTAGTTAAAGAAATGCCTGCACCAGAAGGTGAAATTAACATACATATGGATTTTGATATTTATGGAATGTATGAAATGGCTTATAACCATGCATTAAAAATGTTTAAAAAAGAATAATCACTTAATTCTTTTTCCTTCAAGCATTAAAGCAATTTTAGAAATATTAGGACTAGGTGTTACAGCATCTAGTTTTTTGTTTATTGCTTTCAACTCTTCTAGGATTTGTTTTGATAAGTCATCTTTTTTACTCTCAAAAGTAACTGCTATATCGTAACTTACCGACCAAGTACCATTATCAAACCAAATTGCAAATTTACTTATTGGTTCTTTTGATATGTCTACTCCGCTCAATTCATAAATCCCTTTTTCTAAATCGATATGTACGCTTTTGAACTCTTTCATCTAATTTACTTCCTTTCTTTTTTTATATTTGTCTGATACACCGCTGATTCTTCCTTAGAATCCTTTGTAAAATCTTCAATAAATCCTTTTGCAAGAAATTCGATAAGGACTTCCATGTTTAACTCATTCTCACTTAGTTCTACTCTTATTTTTCTTCCATTGATTTCTTGCATATTTATCAACCCCTTTCTTAGTTTTTTATGGTAAATTTTGTCACCTCTTGTTATAATGTAGTTGGAAATATTTAACAGTTGGGAGGTGAATACAATGATTAAAAACTTTGATGAATTTCTTAAAACCCTTGATGAAAATGCTTTTAATTCCTTAAATTATGGGTTATCGGAAACTGTAGAAACTGATATTTCTAATATTAGTAAAGTCACTTTAGAACGTAGTGTAATATTAAATATTAGACTTATTCAAAAATACCATGAATGGCTTTCTGAACAACTTGAGAAATAACTTTGCCGTCTATAGTCAAATCCACGAAACTAGGTGTTCCAGCACCTGGTTTATTAGCATCTTCTAGTATTACTTTTTTCAATATGTTACTTTTTTCTAACTCGTGTTTTATCCCTTTTAATTCCAACACAATATCATGTAACGCTTCAACTATTAATCTTTCCATCTAAGTACTCCTTTCTATTTATCTCGCATGTTGTTATCATTTTCTTTATATGATTTTATATCATATATTAATTAAAAAAATTTATTCATCTCTATCCAACCCAAGCAATGCATCAGTTGAGACTTTGAAGAATTTCGCAACTTTTGTCAAATTGCTTCCATTCATCGATTGTTGGTTTTTTTCCCAATTACTAACAGATGTTTGTGTTGTTCCCAAGGCCTCAGCTAACTCTTTTTGAGACATTTTGTTATTCTTTGCTCTTAATTCAGCAATTGTCAACATTCCTTGTCACCTCCTCTTTTGGTTATGTCTATATATTATATGATTTTAAATCATGTGTCAAGGATAATATATGATTTTTTATCATATATGTGTTTTATATATATATGATAGTTAATCAATTATTGATTTTATTTGTATTAATTGTTGATTTTAAATCATATTAATGCTATACTAATCCTGTATTGATAAAGGGAGTGAAATTATGGAAACATTAGGAAGTAGACTCAAATTATTGAGAGAAGCCAAAAATTTAACCCAAACTGAATTATCACAAATGTTGGAGTTGAAAACATATACTACAGTATCTAAATGGGAGAGTGACGACAATTCTCCTCGAGGAAAAGAACTAATGGCTCTTGCGAAATTATTTAATGTAACAACTGATTACTTATTATGTTTAAGTGATGACCCAAACGGAAGGTTTGGAGAAGAGTCTATTGAAATAATGAAGAAAAACTTTGCAAAAAATTTGAAAGTTCAGCTTTATAAAAACAACATTATCCATGCAGATTTAGCGAAAGAATTAAACTTACCTAAAACAACTATCTCTGATTGGCTGAATGCAAAAACATATCCAGAATTTGACGAAATGCAAATGATAGCAGATTATTTTAATGTAAGTAAATCTTATTTACAAGAAGATCATAATGAAATGGACCTAGAATTATCAGAAATAGAGCGATTGCTAAGCAAAATGAGCAAAGAAGAAAAAAAGAGACTAATTAAAATAATGAAAGCTACTTTTGATTTAGAAGATTAGCGAAATATATTGAAATGTTAGAGAATTTAAAATAAAATAATAGCATAACAAAGAAAGGGGAATTTTAACAATGGAGCAAAACAACATCCAATGCCAAAAATGCGGAAGTGATAACATTAGTTTTCAAGTTGTAGAGAATGCAAGTATTGGAACGAACAAAACCACTTATTATAAAAAACGCAAAAGTATATTATATATGCTTTTGATAAGTTGGTGGATATGGATATTCAGATGGTTATGGGGACTTATAAAAGCTTGCTTGACTGGTGGTTTATCTTTATTCTTTAAAAAGAAAAAGAAGACTGGTTATAGCAAAACAGTAAATGCTAATAAAGTGATTAATAAAACAGTTGCTGTATGCCAAAGTTGCGGACACACATGGAACGTTTAATCTAAACAAAAAAACACCCTACCTGCAAGTAGAGTGTCAATAGTGATACTATCAATATCACCTAGCATAATAAAAATATCTTCGAACGGATATTACTTTTTATTATGCTCCAATTATACCAGAAAAAAGGAGCGATATCAAATGTTAGAAATAAAAAAAGCTGTAGGATATGCACGTTTTTCGAGTGATAATCAACGTGTAGAGTCAATTGATGCCCAAGTAAGAGCAATTAAGGACTTTTGCGAACAAAATAAATATGTATTAGTAAAAGTATATGTTGATGAAGCTATAAGTGCTACCTCTGATAAAAGAGATCAATTTCAATCTATGATAGAGGATTCGGAGGAAAACGAATTTGATTATATTGTTGTACATAAATTAGATAGATTTGCTAGAAATAGATATGACAGTGCAATCTACAAGAAAAAGCTAAAAGATAATGGAGTAAGAGTTCTATCAGTACTAGAAAAGCTAGACGATAGTCCAGAAGCCATTATTTTAGAATCTGTACTTGAGGGAATGTCTGAATACTACTCTAAAAATCTATCTAGAGAAGTAAGAAAAGGGTTAAACGAAAACGCTCTTAAATGCTTACACAACGGAGGAACTGCCCCTCTAGGATATGCTGTAACCAAAGAAAAAAAGTATGTTATAAACGAAAATGAAGCGATTATAGTACGTAATATTTTTGAATTGTATAGTAAAAGTTATGGTTATAAATCTATATGTAAAATTCTTAATGAAAAGAACTATAAAACTAAATCAGGACGTCCGTTTTCAAATAATTCAATTTATGAAATAATCAATAATGAAAAGTATAGAGGTGTCTACGTTTATAATAAAAGAAAATCCAAGAAACTAGGAAATCACAAATATAAAGATGAAAAAGAAATAATTAAAATCGATGGTGGTATGCCTAAAATTATATCAGATGAGCTATGGTTTTTATGTGAAAGTATTAAGAATACAAAAATTAAGCCACGAACTAGAAAGAAATATGATTATTTGCTAACTGGTAAATTAAAATGTGAGAACTGCAGTTCGGCTTTTACAAGTGGTCCATATAATAAAATGCGTGATGGTACTAAATATCACGTTTATAAATGTTCTGGTAAAACAAGACATCAAGGTTGCAATAATAAAAATATACGTGGTGATTTAATCGAAAATAAAGTTTTTGAAATAATAATGAATACGTTCTATAAAGACGAATCAATTAATTTTCTAGCTAGTAAAATAGTCAGCTATATAAAAGTAAATGAAAATGAAAATGCTTATAAAGAGTTAAACAGCAGAAAGAAGGAATTGATCAAGCAACAAGATAGATTGCTAGACCTATACTTGAACCAATCAATCAATTTAGATTGCTTAGAATCGAAGTCTAAAGACTTAAGCACTCAAATAGATTTAATAGATAAAGAACTAAATCACAGTCCGCAAAACTTTAAATTTAGTGAAAATGACATAAAAAATTACCTAAATTTATTTAGGCAAATTAATTGTAAAGACATAGATACAAAAAGAAAATTAATCAATCTTTTTGTCGATATCATCTATATATCAAATGACTATATCACCGTTTATTTGAAATTTGGTGAAGTCAGAAAGCTAAATAAGTATGGTGGAGATGAGGGGAATCGAACCCCTGTCCAAAGAGCATTCCTCCAAGACATCTACAGTTTATCTTATTAGTTGATTTAACTTTACGACGATTAATAAGCAAACCATACATAAAGCGAGTCTATTAATTTTCGTGAATTACGCCTAGACTTCGTAATTCCTTATCCTATTTGTTATGACATTAATCTAAAAGTTATAGGCTCACCTTTAGTTAATGTTGCCTTAGTCTATGTCGACTAATTAGGCAAATGCGTAATTATTACTGTTTCCAGTTATTTTTTGTTTGTACGTAACGTGTACCTCCGACTGCCGTCAAGGTCAAATGATTCCCTGTCGAATCCAAGACATCCCCATGTAAATAAAGTATCTTAGATACCTTATTCATTATAACATATTTTCAGTATTTAATATACATTTTTCATTGCTTTTTCAATATCTCTTATAGCATCTTTTTCCTTCAATGTGTGACGTTTATCATAAAGTTTTTTACCTTTTGCTAATGCTATTTCTAATTTGACTTTACTACCATTATCAAAATATAATTTTGTTGGAACTAATGTATAACCACTCTCTTTAATTTCTTTTTCTAGTTTTCGTATTTCTTTTTTATGAAGAAGTAACTTCCTAGTTCGTAAAGGATCATGATTAAATATATTTCCTTGTTCATACTTCGCAATATGCATACCTTCTACAAATGCTTCTCCATTCTTTATTTTAATATAGCTATCTCTTAAGGAAACATTTGAATTTCTGACTGATTTAATTTCAGTTCCCTTTAATTCAATTCCAGCTTCATATGTCTGTTCTACAAAATAATCATGGTAAGCTTTTTTGTTGTTTGAAATAATTTTCATCTTTATCACATCCTCTATACCATTCTAACAGTTTTAATCATAAAAAAGTAGTTTTTTTGATCGAAAATAATTTATTGATTATTTTTCTTTGTTGTTTTACTTCTACTTCTTTTTTGGTATTTTACTATTTTTTTCTTCCCATTTTTTTCTGTTGCTTTCTTATGATCTGTCTGTAAGTAATTTTCTGCCTTTGATTTACTTTTTGGTTCGACCAAGATAAAATCAATAGTTCCTTCTATAGTATCTACAGATTTAACTTTTATCTTAACTTTATCAGACATCTTATAGACTTTCCGATATCTTTCTCCAATTAAACGTAAATTGATTTCATCAAAATTATAATAATCATCTTTCAACTCTGATATATGAACTAACCCTTCAACCGTATTCTCTAGTTCAATAAACATTCCAAATCCAGTAACAGAAGAAATTATTCCTTCAAATGTTTCTCCAATATGCTTACCCATATATTCTGCTTTCTTCATATCTTCTACATCTCTTTCAAGATTGACTGCATCAATTTCTCGATTTGATGAACTTTCTGCTAATAATGGTATAACCTCCATAAAATGTTGAATTGTTTTATTATTTATTTGTTTATCAAATAAATACGTTCTAAGTAATCGATGTACTAATAAGTCTGGGTATCTACGAATTGGTGAAGTAAAATGTGTATATGTTTCACTAGCTAAACCAAAATGTCCAAGATTCTCTTCACTATATCTTGCTTTTGACATACACCGTAATAATAAAGTTCCTAGTATAGAATAGGCATCGTCTTCTTTAACTTCTTCGATAAAACGGCTTAAAACACTAGGATGAACATTATATAAGGAGCCTTTCAAATCAAAACCTAACAATTTAGCCATTAAAGAGAATTTCTGTAATTTTTTTACTTGTGGCTTTTCATGAATACGGTAGATGAAAGGTAAATCCATCCAACGAATACAAGAAGCGACAGTTTCATTAGCAGCTAACATAAATTCTTCAATAATATGTTCACCTTTGCCACGTTCCCTTATGACAATATCTTCTACTTTACCTTTTTCATCAACAATCACTTTTGCCTCTGCTAAATCAAAATTAATACTACCTCGCTCTTGTCTTTTATTTTCAAGAATGCTAGCTAATTCTTCCATTAAGTTGAATAGATCTACAAAATTCTTATAATTTTCAATTTCTTCAAAATCATTATCTAAAATTTTATTGACTGCCGTATAGGTCATTCTTTGTTTTGAATGAATCACAGATTCTTTAATTTCATAAGTAACAACATTTCCTTGGTTATCTATTTCCATAAAACAGGAAATAGTTAAACGATCAACATCTGGATGTAATGAACATATTCCATTCGATAATTTATGTGGTAACATTGGAATCACTCGATCAACTAAATAGATTGATGTTCCTCTTGCTACTGCTTCACGATCTAAACTATCATTTTCTCTTACATAATAAGAAACATCTGCAATATGTACTCCTAAATAATAGTTTCCATTGTCTAGCTTCTTTAATGAAATAGCATCATCTAAATCCTTAGCATCTTCTCCATCAATGGTTACAATTTGTTCATCACGTAAATCGAAACGTCCATTGATTTGCTCTTTACTAACACTAGAAGGTATCGAATCTAAATACGTATAAATTGCTTCATCAAATTCCACATTCACATCATAACTAGCAATTTTTGATAAGATATCCATACCTGGATCATTCTTGTGCCCTAAAATACGGATAACTTTTCCTTCTAATGGTTGATAATTTGAGATTTCAACAACTACCTTATGGCCATCTATCGCTCCTAAGCTTTGTTTATTAATAATCTCTATTTTTGATAAATTCTTATCATCACTAACAACAAAACTTTTATTATCATCTTCAATAAATTCCCCAACCGTTTGTTTTGTCCCTCTTTCAATTATTTTAGTAATGACTCCTTCTTTACTATGACCATTGGATTTGTTGGTTTTAACTTTTACAACTACTTTATCTTTATCTAACGCATGATTTAAATTCTTGCTAGCAATATAGATATCCGCTTCTTCACCAATGTCAACGAATGCATAACCATTTTTATTCATCGAAACAATTCCTTGATACATTAATAAAGTCCCTGCTAAAAAATATTTATCTTTACTAGAACGAGCAATTTGATTACTTTCCTCCAACATCACTAACTCTTTAATGAACGTTGTATTATATTCTACTTTAAAATAATCAGCTAACTCTTTACCAGTTTTCCCTGTATAATCTTTTCTACTTAATAACTCAATAATTTTTTTCTCCATAGTTCCTCCTTTCAAAATAAAAAATAGGGCGATGCCCTATCTTTATCCTATTTGTTGCATTATTAATAATACAAAGAGTGCAATTCCAAGTCCCATTGTGATTCTTGAAATCCATACCTCTGAGCCTCTTTCTTTTTGGTTCGCGAATAAGTTGGAACTTTGCCCTGTTAAAGCACTAATAATTCCTTCGCTTTTCCCACCTTGTAATAATGCTAAGATAATGATAGCTAAACATACAATTACTGTTAATCCAATTAATATATTTGAAAACATGAGTGTTCCTCCTTTATATTTTTATCTTATTTTTTATTTTGATACATATTTGCTTACACATCATATCATAAACCTATAAAAATTACAAATAATATTTTAAAAAAATCACCCTACAATCCCATGTTTTCTTTTATTTCTTGATAAATTTTATAGCCATCTTTTTTAAGTTGTTCCTTGTCTTTTAATGCGAATCGTAATCTATCTAACTGTTGATGAAAAACATCCAACCATAATTGTAAATAGCCATTTTCTCCATACTTATTCAGCATGTGTTGATAGCTTTCTTCAAAGATAGTATTAAACTGATCATAGCCTTTATTTAAACGGTATTGGATACAACGATATAAAATCCGATTTGAATCAATTTCACGATCTGCATCTGCTACAATACAGCCATAAATACTTCTTGGTGGTTGTGTATTTGAAGCTCTATGATCCTCTATCGCTTCCTTCATAATGATTCGTTGTTCTAGATTAAACCATTGTTTTATCATTTCATCTTGCATTAAAATCTCGCCAGAATGGATATGATGAAATTCCCGATTGACGACTAAGCCTACATCATGATAGGCCGCAATAACATAAACCATATCGATATTAACATCATAATTTTCAGCAATCGTTACGCTTTCTTTAATTACATTTCTTACATGATTTTCATCATGTCCTTTATCAAATTGACGATATTGAACTAGGATTTCTTTTTCAATGTAATCAATACAATCTAAATTCATTAATCCAACTCCTTACTTGTATTATTCTTCTATCTTCATTTTTTATTACTTTTTAAGGTAAGTAATTAGGATTTTTATTCACTGCTTTTTTCTTTAATGAAAAACAATCATTTAAATGTCCTAATTGATGTCTTGTTAATGGTAAAACAAGCAATCCACTGACAGTTTTCTTACCCCAAAAATTAGCTAACCAAATAGAATCTTTTTCTTGTGTCAATCCACCATTATTCACAATCTTATTGAGATCTTCTTTACTAACTTTTCGCTCCATATCTGCAAATGTTAATTTCTCAAGTATTTCTTTACTCCGTATTCCAACCGCATCACGATATTCTTTCAGCACTTCTTTATCTAATTCCATACTTAAATTAATAATTTGCTGATCACTCATTGCATTTCCAGTATCTTTTATATTCGTTCCTAATCTCTTTAACCATTCCTGATTTAATACTTCACTATCAGAATTAACTAAATCATTCATTGTTAAATCTTCAATTCTAGTAATATGCCAAAGATTCCAAGCCACAGTAACATCTTTCTCTAAAGGCATTGAATAAAACATACGATCACTTAACTGATGCCAAACACATTCACCAAATCCATTTACTTCTTGATTATAGACTATATTTGAATGAAGATAACAATGAATATCATAAACTAATCCAATAAATTCATTATAATGTTCTTCTAAATTGACAATCTCTCTTAAGCGTTTTTGTTTTTGATATACTTCTGACTTATCAATCATAGTTAATCACCTTGCATAAAAATAGACATGGATTCGCTTTATCCCATAAGGTTGGAAAGACCTCTAATGGTAAAAACCCTACTGCTTGATAAAATTTTCTAGTTTTACTATACGATTCATCAAATCTAGAAGCATCTAATGTTTTTACTGTCAAAAATTGAATCTTCTCTTTTCTTAATCTTTGCTCAGATATATCTACTAGTTTTTTACCAATTCCTTGTTTATGGTATTCTAGAAGTACTGCCATGATTGCAATTTCAACTGTATATTGATTATGCTGTTTTAACGCTATAAAACCGATGGCTTCTTTATGATTAAAACAAACATAAAATAGATAATCTTGCACTTCTTTTACGTAGTTAACAATCGATTCTTCAATCCCAAACCAATTCGGTAGTTTTCTTACTATTGTATTTGTAATCAATGATTTCTCTTCTTTATTGGTTATCTCTTTTATATCCATTGCCAACACCTCCTATAATATATTCTCTTCTAACCATCTAGCGACACCATGTTCTTGATTCGAAACAGTAATCCTATCTGCTACTGCTTTTACCTCATCACTAGCATTACTTACTGCAATGCCAACTCCTGCTGCTTTTAATAATGACATATCATTTAAATCATCACCAAAAGCAATCACTTGCCCTAAACCAATACCAAATAAATCAATTAGCCTTTTTATGGCATTTAATTTTGTTGCTTTCTTATTCATAATTAAACCAACCAAACCTTCGCTCATTTCGAAATATAAATTTTCTGGTACATGTTCTTTAAAATATTCAATATCTTGTTTTTGTTCTATATGAATAATCATTTTATCAATTAATTGATGTGGTAAATCTTTGAAATCAGTTATAATAAATTCATTTCCTGGCCAAATACCTGAAACATCAAAATTAGCATAATGTACATCATCGACTTCAATTGAAATACCATAATTATTCTTTAAAGTATAAGCAACACTAAGCAAATAATTAATATCTTTTCTCTCAATACCAATTTGTTCTACTTCTTTTTCTTCCATATAAATGCCTGCTCCATTATGAACAACTAAAGCATCAAGTTCAATAAGTTTTAAATACGGTAACACCGCTCGTTTTGGTCTTGCTGTTGCAAAAACAATTTTATAACCTAACCCTTTACATTTATATAGTGCATCTAAGTTTTTAAGCGATATTTCTTTTTGATCATTTAATAAAGTCCGATCTAAATCAGTCACTATCATTTTATATTTCATACAAAACACCTCTTACATAAACATACATAAAATAATAGGAATAAAAATAGCAGGTAAGAAATTGGCACATTTCAATTTAGTAATTCCTAAAATATTAAATCCTAATCCAATCACTAACACCGAACCGACACAAGTAATTTCAGAAATGACATAGCTACTAAATAATGGGGCAATAACTCCAGATAATAACACTAATCCTCCTTGGAAAAACAATACAAAAACACTTGAACATAATACTCCAATACCTAATGTTGCACTAAGAACTGTACTAGATATTAAATCCAATACTGATTTAGTTAATAACATATCATTATTCCCATTTAAACCTGCCTGTAATGAGCCTACGAACGTCATAGAACCTATGCAAAACAGTAAACTTGCTGTTAGAAAACCTTGTGCAACAGAAGTATTATTTCCTTTAGAAAACTTTTTTTCTACTCTACTAGCTACCTTATTAATTGCTTTATCGATATTTATTATTTCACCAATTAAAGAACCTATAACAACCGATATAATTAGTATTAACGTATTGGTTCCCTCTAATGCACCACTAATTCCAATATATATCGTACATAATCCAATTGCTTTCATAATAGAATCACTTATCTTTTCTGGAATATTATTTTTAGCAAACAAACCAGCAATACTACCTATGATCACTGTGCAAGTATTAACGATAACACCTAACATAAATTACCTCCTAACGTATACCATACATAGTAGCATAAAATATTTATCTTGACAAAATAATTTGAGTTTTTATCTTACATGCTTTATGATTAAATAAAGGTGGTTACCATGAAAAAATATAAAATTGTTGTAGTAGGTATTGTATTGATTACTTTAGCGTTTGTTTTATATTTTGCTTATAAATATCGTGTATTTAATCAATCAATTCATTATGCAAATGAATTTGGATTTGAAGATATCATTAGTCCAAATGATTATGATCAAGATGGCATTGATGATTATAGTGATGTAGTAGAAGGTGCAAGAAATTATATTGCGTCCAAACCAAAATATAAAAGTAAATACTATGCAGGAGGATATCCAGATGATCAGTATGGTGTTTGTACTGATGTTATTTGGAATGCCTTATTAAGTGCTGGATATGATCTAAAAACAGCCATTGATTTAGATATTCAAAATAACCTTATTGACTATCCTACGATTACATATCCAGATTCTAACATTGATTTTCGACGTGTTAGTAATTTAGCTATTTTCTTTTCAAAATACGCCACTTCCTTAACAACTGATATAACCCAAATTGAGCAATTCATGCCTGGAGATATTATTATATTTAAAGATCATATTGGCATTTTGTCTGATAAACGTAATTCAGATGGTTTACCATTTGTTATTCATCATGATTCATTAGGAGCAAGGGAAAGAAATGAATTAGATTTATATGAAATCATTGCTCATTATCGTATTACGAATCCTTTCATAATAGAATAAGATTTTTATAGATTTTCAAAGTTAGAAAAACAGATAAACATATACGGTTCCTTAATTTATTAATTTATGTTATAATTAATACGTTATAATTATATATAATTATATTCTAATGAATATTTTTCAAATGGAGGGGACATTGCAAATGAATACAATGTTAGAAACAATCATTGAATTACAGTTAATTTTTAATATATTAATAGGAATTATTACTTTCTTTGTTATGAAAATTATTTTTGATTGGATGTCATATAAAGATCAAATTAATCTAATCAATAATGCCAACAACAAAGTTATTTCACTATTAAAAGTTTACGTATCTTCAAATCGATTACCAGAGCAAGAAACAATAATTTCACTAATTCAAGCTGTTGCTAAAGAATATCATCTTAATATAGCAACTCTATATTCACTTGATACTTATTATCAAGCAGTAATTGATGAAATTTCAAATGATGCTTTTATTTCACCAGAAAGTAAAAAAAGCTATATTGAAACATTACAAACTAAAAAAGAAGAAATAAGCTTTGAAGAACCAACGACTAAAAAGAAATTTAAATTTTCAGCTGAGAGACAAACATCTTATGTACCAAAGTTATGCTTTTTAGCGATTATCGCTAGTTTAGTTGTCAGCATTTATTGCTTTATTAAAGAATTTGAAGCCTATGATATAATGCTTACTACATTTATTGTCTTTATTATCTTAATAATTATTATATATGCAGGTATTGAAAAGAAAGTACATAAAAGAATTGCTTATAATTATAGAACAAATAAAGCAGCAAAAATGGAATTACGTCACGAACGTTCAAAAGAATTAGTCCAATTACGCATTGATAATGAAAATTCAAAACAACAACAACAATTTGTTGAAGATCGTAAGGCATTGGATGATGAGATTCTTGCAATTACAAATGAGAGAAAAACACTAGAAGCAGAAAAAGAACAACATATAGCAGAAACAAATGAGTTAGAAGCATTTAAACATGAATTAATTGCTAGAGAAAATTCCATTACGATTAATCAAAATAGTCTAGATCTCAAAGAAAAGATGTTAATTGATGAAAACACAAGATTGGTTGAATTCGAAGAAGAGCTATTAAAAGATAGAGCTGAATTAACAGAAGAGAAAACAAAATTTGGTTCTAAGATTGCATCATTAAATCAACATATTGCAGATTTAACGCAAACAAAAGAAACGTTACAAGAGCAAACTGATGATGCGAATCAACAACTAAACACGTTACATCAAGAAATTGAAACTGCACAAATCAGTGCTGCTTCCATCCGTGATACTATTGAAGAATTAACAAATGAAAAAATACCGTTAGTAGACGAAGTCGAAACATTGCGTCAACAAGCAGAATCTCATGTTGAAACTGCAAAAATGGCACAATTAGAAAAAGAACAAACAGATCAAGATCTTAACGAATTACAAATTAACACAGAAACCTTACGACAAGAGCTTGAGTCACTAACCAGTAACAAAGAAAACTTAATCCAAGATATTTCAGCGTTAGAAACGAACAAAGAAGAAATCAATCAAGAATTTAACGTATTAACAGCTACTAGAGATGCTTTAATACAAGAAATAAATAGGTTTGAGGATGAAGTCGAAGGATTACATCAACAAGCTGAAACTCATATGGAATCTACAAAATTAACACAATTAGAAAAAGACGAGCTAGATCAAAGTGTTAAGGAGTTACAATTTAATAAAGAAACGTTACGACAAGAGCTTGAATCACTAACCAGTAACAAAGAAAACTTAATCCAAGACATTTCAGCCTTAGCAACAAACAAGCAAGAAATCAATCATGAATATAGTGCTTTAACAGCCAACAGGGATGCTTTAGTTCAAGAATTAAGTACGTTAGCTATGAATAAAGCAACAATACAAGACGAGCTAACAGCAATAATAAACAACAAAGAAAGTGTTGTTAACGAAGTACATCAATTAGAGAATCAAAATAAATTGCTTAATGACGAAATCGAAAGTGCTACAAGCAAACATGATGAATTAGTGGTTGAAATCAATAATTTATCAAGTGATCAACATCAATTACAAGATCAAATAGACGATTTAAAAGCAGAAAAAAGGTCAACTACCTTAACAACTACGATTGATAATAGGGTTGATTTAGAGATTCCTGCCCCAAAGAAAGAAGAAATAGTAGAACCTCTTATTTTAAAAAAAGAATTGTTTGAAAAAGATGTAGTAAAAGAAAAAGATATTGAGGAAGAAAAAAATATAGAAAATGATAAAAAATCAACTTCACCTTTCCTAAGTAGAATGTCAAAATCAACAAGCAAGGCAAAACAAGAAGATGATAATGTCGTTTCTTTAGTAGATGAGATTCTCAGTAAATTCACTGATAACGATTAACCTGTTTTTACAGGTTTTTCTTTTTTTTAATATATGTTATTCTTTTAAAGAATACTAGAAGGTGGTGAACATAATTGAAAGCCATATTGAAATCAATGATACCCAAGGAGGAAAACAAACAATTTCAATTACTCTTCCCTTATCATTGCTTGAAGATTTTAACAATAAAGAAGAAATACTAACGACACTAGAGGAAAATAAGCCAATTGATGAAATTGTAATCGAGATATTAGAATCCCAAGACACCTTTCAATTTTCTTATTATTTTATGTTTGATAATTTAGACGATTATCAAAAGAAAGCTTATTTAATTACAAATCAAGAAATCAATCTCTCAATTGTTACAATAGGTACTCCCTTTAATGGCACAACTGTCATTACAATTGATGATAATCACGAAGAGTTATTTACTAAATGGATACAGGATACACTACAACCTTTTGATTCTTTTGATGAATATCAAGAAATATTTTGATTTATTTAAGTATATTACTTATACTTGGTTATATATTTATTCATCTATTACTTCCTCAATTACAAATAATATGTATGAATCAAATTGGTTTTTCCTTATATGAAATGTTCAATTCCCTATCTACAGGAAAAATAAGTCTAAAAGACTTCTTGACATTAATCCCAACAGTCTATGGTGTTACATATAAATTAAAATTAAATTATTATGATTATCAAAATTTATCTTTTAGCATCAATATTGCTCTTTTGATGATTATCCCAATTATTTCTATGTGGATGAGCAATAGTTTCTTACATTTACAACGACAAAACACTAAAAAACGAATCATTTACTTAGTTCAAGCAAGTTTCACGACAAGTTTTCTATTTTTTTTATTAATTCAATTTAAAAATGCCCAAATTAGTAATGAATTAGATTTGTTGCATTATCAAGTCACAAGTTTTATGTATCATACAATTATTATTAATTTTATCGCTCTTTTTAGTATTTTAATCTTTGAGAAATCTCAAAATATATCCATATTAAACATAATCCAACAGATTGGAAAACGTTGTATTCTGATCATGATTATACTATCCTGTATTATCTTTCTATTCTTCTTATTAAATCATAAAATAACTATTTTACCACTAACATTTATCAACATAATCATCTACTGTTTCTTTGTTCTAAGTGGAGATTTCCTACAAATAAATACCACCACCTATTCCTTTTTTGATCAGCCAATTCTTATGATTTTTATGGTTTTGTTCTATCTAATCTTATCATTCGGTATAACGAAACTAGAAACTTCATCAAAGTTTAAACCAATCTATCTACACTTACTTTTTTCAATTATTTATACTATCCTAATGACTAGTATGACTACATTATTAAACATCTGATTAACCTATGCTAATGATTTATATTATATAAAAGCTTGTAATCCTCATAGTATTTTTATTAGTTGTTTGCTTTTTATTCATATCTTTTCAGTATTAAAAGCTAAGCTTTCAAATAATCAACGATATATGTGATTACTCTTTTTTATATTATGTAACTGCTTATACCATCAGTGATTTAATGCTATAATTATAATATAAAAAAATAGAATTGAAAGGAGTTAATAATTATGAGTTTTCCAAAGAATTTTTTATGGGGAGGAGCAACCGCTGCTAACCAATACGAAGGTGGCTATATAACTAGTGGAAAAGGGTTAAGTACCTTAGATGCTATCACTGGTGGAAGTCACACAAAGCCGCGAATGATTACTTATAAAACGAAAGATGGAAAGATAGAATCTATCCCAAGTAGAGGTGCTTCTTTACCAGAAGGAGCAACAGGATATGTAGACCCAAAGGTATATTATCCAAGTCACGTAGCGACAGATTTCTATCATCATTACAAAGAAGATATCGCTTTATTTGCTGAAATGGGTTATAAATGCTTCAGAATGTCGATTGCATGGTCTAGAGTTTGTCCAAAAGGAACAACAGAAATTAATGAGCAAGGATTGCAATTCTATGATGATGTATTTGATGAATTATTAAAATATGGAATTGAACCAGTTGTTACAATAAACCATTTTGATATTCCTATGTACTTAGCTGATACATATGATGGCTGGAGTAATCGAAAAGTTATTGATTTTTTCGTTTTCTTCTGTGAAACAATCTTCAAAAGATATAAAAATAAAGTTAAATATTGGATGACAATTAACGAAATCAACTTCTGTAAAAGTTGGACAAATATTGGTATTCATAAAAATGATCCACAAACAATCTATCAAGCTGCTCATCATTTATTTGTTGCTAGTGCAAAAGCAGTAAAAATAGGACATCAAATCAATCCAGAAAACCAAATTGGTATGATGATTGCTTATATTCCTAGTTATCCATATTCTTGTAAACCAGAAGATGTGATGGCTGCATTAGAATTTAATCGTGAAAAAGAATTTTATATGGATGTTCAAGTAAAAGGTTACTATCCTAACTTTAAATTAAAAGAATTTGAAAGACAAGGTGTTGTCATTAAAAAAGAAGTTGGTGATGACGAAATCATTAAGGAAGGTGTTGTTGATTACATCGGATTTAGTTATTATATGTCATCTGTATCTGCATCAAATCCAGAAGAAGTTGGAATGACTGGTGGTAACCAAGTAATGGCTGGAAGAAATCCACACCTAGAAGTCTCTGAATGGGGATGGGCAATTGATGCTCTTGGTTTACGTATTTCCTTATGTCAGTTATATGAAAGATATAATCTGCCTTTATTCATTGTAGAAAACGGATTTGGTGCTGTTGATGTGATAGAAACAGATGGATCAATTAACGATGACTATCGGATAGATTATTTTAGAAAACATATCAAAGCAATGGAAGATGCTATTGAAATTGATGGTGTTGACTTAATCGGCTTCACTCCTTGGGGTTGTATTGATTTAGTAAGTGCCGGCACTGGAGAAATGAAAAAACGGTATGGATTTATCTATGTTGATATGGATGATCAAGGTAACGGTACATTGAAGAGAAGCAGAAAAAAATCTTTCTATTGGTATAAAAAAGTAATTGAAAGCAATGGCCAAGATTTAGATTACTAAAAAAATTGAGAATGATTTAAATCATTCTCAATTTCCGTTCTTTTACTCTATATAATCAATTTTTGATGTATCTACCGTATGTTGTATACCTTCCTCTTTCGCATAACCAACTAAAACAGCGATACCAAATTCCCATTCTTCAGATATCCCAACTTTTTGTTTAAACTCTTCGCCTTTTTTACTAGCAAATGGCATAGCTGCCATTCCACAAATAACATTACCTAATCCTAATGATGTAGCAGCCAACGCAATATTTTGACTAACAATACCAGTATCCAAATCTTTATTCACTTGTTTCAAAATTAAGAACATAACAGGAGCATTGTAAAACAATTTACCTCCTCTATTCATCATTCTTTCATATCCTGTCTTATCTTCTGCAGCTGCAAGCATACTCATTGCTTCTTGATCCATTGCATCAATCAATGATTTATCTGTAATAACCATTACTTTCCATGGTTGTCTATTCATCGCACTAGGTGATTGAACAGCTGCTAAAGCAATTGCCTCTACTTTTTCTTTTTCTACTTTTTTGTTATCATAAGAACGACAAGAATACCGTTTCGCAATAACTTGTAATGTTTCATTCATATTGTTAATCATCCTTTCCAATTTTTAGTAGTTTTCTACTATTATTATTCCACCTATATAACATATTGTCAAGAATCTAGTGCTGTTATACTATATAATCGCATATTTGAAAGAATCTTTTACTAATCAAAACGTCTACCAGAAAAGAAAAAGATGGTGCCATAAACACTCTTTATGTGTTATTGTTTCCCATCTTTTTTTGTTAATCTGTGATATCCTCTCCATTTGTTGAAATTACTTTTTTATACCAATAGAAAGAATCCTTTCTAATTCTTCTCATATCTTTTAAATCATGTTCATCTCTATTCACATAAATAAATCCATAACGCTTTGTCACTCCTTGATGTGTACTAACCAAATCAATCGCTGACCAAGGAGAATAACCGATTAAATCAACTCCATCTGTAATTGCTTCACGACAAGCTTGAATATGTTGTCTTAAATAATCAATTCGATAATCATCATGTACTTTATCGCCTTCTTCTAATCTATCTGGTACACCACAACCATTTTCAGTAATCAATAAAGGTAACCCATATCTTTCCCATAATTGACGTAACGTTACACGTAATCCAACAGGATCAATCCCCATACCATAACTTGTCTGTATTTGATATTCGTTTTTCTCACCTTTCGCTATTCCAGGTTCAGTTTGCAATGCTGTCATGAATCCTTCAATCACGCTCTTATCAATTTTACTGATATCAATTTCACCTAAATTAGATAGATTAATATCATTCATACTTCCTATCCCATCAACTTTAAAATTCTTTAGTTTATTGCCTTCTTCTATTGAAATCGCACTAACGGTTGAACCACCATAGTAATTGAAAGCAATAAAATCTGGTTTTGCAGCTGCTAATATCTCCATATCTCCTTCTTCAATCTTAGGAGCCAACCCTCTTTGAGATAAATATTCAAGAAATGCTTCAGGATATTTCCCAAATACTGCAACATCTAAATACATTCTGTTTCGTAATTGATCATAATCCATCGCAGCTAATGTATCTTCTGGACTACTTGTTTTTGGATAAATACATACAATATTTGGTGCAGGAGCTACTTTACCACCCTCTACCATTTCATGACAAGCAACCATTGCTTTTGCTTGTGCTAATAACATATTATGATTCATTTGATATTTTTTTTGTTGGTCTTGTCCACCACCAACCATATCATAAATAATCATCATATTTTGTTCGTTTATTGTTAACCAATATTTTACACGATCACCAAACGCTTCATAACATACGCGACAGTATCTCTCGAAGTCTTCAATACATTGCCTTGAGGCCCAACCACCATATTTTTTCTCTAATGCCAATGGTAAATCAAAATGATACAATGTAACAACTGGAGTGATATTATACATAAGTAATTCATTAATTAAATTGTTGTAAAACTCTATTCCTTTTTGATTAACTTCACCATCACCGTCAGGGATAATTCTTGGCCAAGCAATAGAAAAACGATATTCGCTAAATCCCATTTCTGCCATTAAGGCAACATCTTCTTTATAATGATGATAATGATCACTACAAACTTTAAAATCAGTAATACTTTTAGGAATTGGCATTACATCTTGTCCAGATAATCCTTTTCCATCTTCATTCCAAGCACCTTCCACTTGATAAGCACTTGTACTAGCACCCCAAAAGAATCCTTTTGGAAATGGTTTTAATTTTATATGTTCCATATTCTATTTATTCCTCCTTAGTTTCCTATATTGTAACGCTTACATTATTAAAAATCAATGTATAATGAGCCTGATAGTTCATCAAATTATGAAATCATTTTCAGATTATGAAAATAACTATCCCTGTTATCAGATTAATTTGTTGTTTGTATAAGAGTCAGGTCTAATGACCTTTATGCTTTTGCTTTTTCTTTTCTTGTTTTAAAGTGAATTTCCGCTTTTGTTTTTCTATCGTTTTAGATATCTTCTTTTTTTTCCGAGCTTCTTTTCCTGCCATTTGTTGGAGCTTAATTGCTTCTTGTGCTTTTGTTCCAACACCTACATCTTGTGTTTGCTTCTTGACTTTTTGTAATCTTCGTTTAGGATTAATTTTCCTTATATCTTTTTTTTGATCTACTTCAATAGGTGTACTAAATTCTAATTTTCTATAATTTTTAAGAAGAAATGAATACACTTCATAATCTTTTGGTTTTTCACCAAATGTAACCTTGGATACTTCTATTTTTCCATCCGTATTTATTTCATACACTCCTACCCAAAAAGGAGAGTCAAAATAGACAGTTAATTTGCTTTTGATTCTTTGCATGATAAAACCTCCTTATTTTAATCAAAGCAAAGAATGGACAACCAAGGAGGCAGGTTACTGACAGATTATCTGCATCCGGACTACCAGCCGGATCGTGTTTTTATCTTTGATTCAATACTAACTTTTTTCAAGCTACCTGTCAAGTTAGATATATCATATGGTGCAACTACTACAACAATTGCTACACCTACTCTTAATGTTCTACTCACAAATATATAAAGGCGTGTTGAAGACTTCTATTTATAAAGAAAAAACAATAAACTCATAAGAATTTACTGATTTATTATTAGTTTTATTTACTCTTAAACGTAAACTGCATTGGCTCTAAATATTCTTTATCATAAGGTCTTTTCCTAGGTTTAATCGTTACTTTTGAATTAGATAATTGTATTGTTCCAATTGACTTTAAAACTATAACTTTAGGTAACTCGACCTTTAACAATTCGTTTTTTTTATCATCAGTAACTAGAATACTTGGTAGAAAATACCCATTATCCAAAACCTTAAGATATAACTGTGCTATGTTTTTAGAACTTTTCTTTTCTTTATACAATCCCACTACTTCTTCTTTCTTTTCCCTAACCTCTTCAATTGCATAAAGAACTTTTTCATTTAAACATTCATCATATTGAAAATGGTTAAGCAATAATTCTTTGATTATATTAAAAACCCAATCAAGATCTTGTAAACCATCTAGTTTGCAATATGTTTCATAATCTACTCCAACGTCGTAATAGCGATACCAAGGATGATATCTATCAATAGAACGTTTTGCCTTCACAATCTCACCATTTTTAATACAAGTAGTGAAATTAATGTATAGATGGTCAAAATCACCTAGAGAAAATGAAAACTCTCTCAACTTCATTACCAATCTTGTTAGATTAGGTATGATTAATCTATGATTAAACTGTTGAGGAAGACTATTCCCATTTACATTTTCAATTTGACTTCTATATAATCTTATATCTTTAATAACCATCTTGCACCTCTGTAATTACACTTCGATATAATAGTGCGTATCTTCATACATATAATAAGATTCTCATAGTATAGCCGGATCGTGTTTTTATCTTTACTGTACTACTTATTATTTCATAAACTTTTGATAGATCAATTTTATTGGCCTAGAATAAATAACTCCTTTACACAAAATAAAGAACCAATTGGAAACACCAATTGTATAGTGTAATTTTGGATTCTTTGTTTTGATAATCTTAGTTACTTTATTAACTACTTCTTCTGGGTTTTTTCCATTTGTAAATCGATCACTATATCGATAAATCTTTTGCTTATACCTAGTTGGATTTTCTGCCTTACGAATCATAGCGTTATCCCAAACATTTGTACGATAAACACCAGGTTCTACTAATGATACATTAATATGGTACGGTGCTAATTCAAAAAACAATGATTCCGCTAACCCTGATAAGGCAAATTTACTAGAATGATACATACTTTGCATTGGCATTGCTCGTCTTCCAGCTAATGAAGAGATAATAATAATTTGACCATGATTTTGTTCGATCATTAATTTTGATACTTGATTGACTAACCAAGCACAAGCAATCACATTAACTTCATATTGATATACTATGCTAGAAACATCCAAATCTTCAATCATCCCTGATAAAATAACTCCGGCATTATTAATGAAAACATCAATGATAGGATATTTATCTAAAATGGCAGCTAACTGTTTTCCTTGTTGCTTATAATTAATAACATCTAATTCTAAAACATCTAAGTAAGTTAATAATTCTGGATCTTTTATTTGACTTAACAATTGCTCTTTTTTACTAAGATTCCGCATCGTAGCAATCACAAAATATCCTTCTTTTAATAATCGAATACTTAATAGTAATCCAAATCCACTAGAGCAGCCAGTGATTAAAACTACTTTTCTTTTTCTATCCAATGGCCTTCTACCTCAAAGTAATGCAAACTATTATCTTGATTTGAACCAAACACAACAAACGAATCTTCTTTTTGGAAAGCATAAAAATAAATCGTCTGATGAAATGTTATTTCTTTTTTAAATGCAATTGTTATATCATTAATATAATATTTCCTAAACTTTTCAATATCTATGACATCGCAAATCCATTCTAAATATCTTGCATTATTAACATGTTGATTGGTATCAATATCACTATATCTAACTTCTCTAGTAGCAATTAATTCAAATTGATCATCACAGATAATTTCAGAAGGTAGCGATGTTGCTTCTTCCAACATTATCTCATCTGGAAATACAATTCCTACTCGACTAGGCATTACAATTCTACGCTTTTTTAAATCTAATAATGTCCATATTGATGAGATAGAAATTAATCGTTGCTTATTTTTTTTATCTTCTACGGTATAATATCTTGGATAAATTGCTCTACTTGGTTGTCCTGGCCATGTTTTAAATATAACTTGGTCTTCATATTTAATTTCCTTTTCTACTTGGATATGCATTTTAGCGACTACCCATCCATAATTTTCAATCATATCATGATTCCATACATTTAATTCTAATGCATGCACTGTAGCGAGTTCACTTAATACAGACAACAAATGAGACAATTTTAAATTACCTGTGAAATCAACATCTTGATAAGAAATTTCTTTTTCTAATTCATATTTTTTCATAATACTAAATAGGTACCTCCTCTTCTTTATTATTTGTATACTGTCGTTTTATTCTATTTATTATTCGTTTACTTAGATCATTCATAGTATACCTCCATGTTAATTATAAAGATATTAAATCAAATATACAAATGAAGTATGTCAGAAAATAAATCATTTCCTCCTATTTTTTCTGTTATTTTTCTGTTTTAAATGAGCGTATTGACTTTTTATTTATTTTTCTATAAAATAAATGCATGGGAATGATGTTCTCCCTTGTCTGTATTATGACTAAACCGCTTAAGCTAATGACGTCTGCGATTTTTTTGTCGTAGAGTTATTAGCTTTTATTACTGTGAACACTTATTAAAAGGAGGCAAGCGTATGTTATTAAGTCTTGGATTACTATTTTTAGTTGGATTATCTTTAGGTGCTATTTTTGAAAAATTACATTTGCCTAATATTTTAGGCCTGTTATTGGCTGGAATAATGTTAGGTCCTAATGCACTAGATTTAATAGATACATCTATTTTAGGCATATCGACTGAACTACGTCAAATTGCATTAATCATAATACTAACAAGAGCTGGCTTATCTTTAAGTATTAATGATTTAAAAAAAGTTGGTCGCCCTGCGGTACTTATGTGTTTTCTACCAGCCTGTTTTGAAATTATTGGAATGTTATTATTAGCACCTAAACTTTTAGGTATTACTATCTTAGAAGCAGCAATTATGGGAAGCGTTGTTGCTGCGGTTTCGCCAGCTGTTGTTGTACCGAGAATGCTAAAATTAATCGAGAATGGTTATGGCAAAAATAAAAGTATTCCTCAAATTATTATGGCAGGAGCTAGTGTTGATGATATCTTTGTTATTGTATTATTTACATCATTTACTTCCTTAGCTACTGGAAATCAAGTTTCTTATACTCAATTCATACAAATTCCTATTTCCATTATCTTAGGAGCTATTGTTGGTGGGATATGTGGCTATTTATTAACGCTATTTTTTAAGAAAGTACATATACGAGATACCATTAAATTATTAATTATTTTATCACTAGCCTTCTTTTTAGTTTCATTTGAAAAAATGGTAAATGGAAGCATTCCATTTTCTGGACTATTTGCAGTCATGGTCGTAGGAATTGCTATTTTTCAATTTTATCCTAGATTAAGCAAACGAATCTCTCTTAAATTTAATAAACTTTGGGTCGTAGCAGAAATCCTATTATTTGTCTTAGTCGGAGCTACTGTTGATATTCATTACGCATTAGCAGCTGGATTTAATGTTATTATATTAATTTTATTAGTTATTCTATTTCGAATGTTTGGAGTATTCCTATGCATGCTTAAAACACCACTTAATCCTAAAGAACGATTATTTTGTATGATTGCTTATACTCCAAAAGCAACTGTACAAGCAGCGATAGGTAGTTTACCACTTGCTATGGGGTTAGCTTGTGGGAATATCGTTTTAACAGCCGCTGTTGTAAGTATTTTGCTGTCTGCACCACTTGGTGCAATTGGAATTGATCTATTATATAAAAAATTATTAGTAAAATCATAGATTCTTACTTATATCAATACAAACAACCCTATAACAAAAAAAAGAACTCATCTAAGGATGAGTTTTAGAATGTCGATACGTCAATCATTGGATTCACTACATAAAAAAAAGAGAGGCAACGACCTATTTTTGCACATTGTACTATCGTCGGCGTAATGATGCTTGACTTCTGTGTTCGGTATGGGTACAGGTATTTCCATCATGCTATTGCT
>Ga0153996_1000142_pt1 | contig 38106 bp, 29 predicted proteins | sample TSNC080MetaG_FD_104728 | JGI IMG/M metagenome (GOLD analysis project Ga0153996, IMG submission 104728) | Attine ant fungus gardens microbial communities from North Carolina, USA - TSNC080 MetaG | ecosystem: Host-associated > Fungi > Mycelium > Unclassified | place: USA: North Carolina, Lumber... | reverse complement strand
TGCAGGTTTTAAAAATTCCTCTTTTTTTCCTATAATTGCAATAATTCGTGCCAAGCAACTCGACACAGCTAAACGCTTGGCTTCTTAGAATCCCTTTTTTAGGCAAACTATGGACTGTTCAGTCCCCTTTTTTTAGTTTTGATATTATAAATAGTTTACCAGAACAGAAGGTGTTTTGTCTATTCATGTCAATTTACATAAAAAACTGTCGCAACGAGCACGTGAATCCATAATCCCAAGCAAAGCCATAGGGTCGATTCTTAAAGCGTTACGTGTTTGTTTACAAACAATGACTAATTGTAATTGCAGGATTTTATAGCAGAAAAAGCGAAAATTTCAATATATATAAGAGCTTTTAAGGCAATAAGGAGCAAGATAGGTGCGAATTTTACATACAGCCGATTGGCATTTTGGTAAAACGATTGAAGGTCGGGATCGATATCCCGAGCAGATTGCTTTTGTTGAAGAACTGGCAGGTATTTGCACCGACGAGCACATTGATTTGGTATTGGTGGCTGGTGATGTGTTTCAGAGCCCCAACCCCAGCGCCGCGGCAGAGGAGTTGTTTTACTATGCTGTTGATACGCTGGCTGACCATGGCAAGCGAGGTGTCGTTATTGTCGCCGGCAACCATGACAATCCCGAGCGTCTGTGCGCCGCGTCACCGCTGGCCGGCCGTTTAGGCATTACATTAGCAGGCTTGCCTAAAGAAGAACTTGGTCCTACTAACCCGGGAGCAGGGAAAGTTCGCAGGATTGACGGGGGACAAGCCTGGCTGGAGCTAGTTGTGCCGGGGATTGATCATTCGGCCGTTATTGCCGCCCTTCCCTATCCGTCTGAAGGGCGGCTCAAGGAGCTATTAGCGCAGTCGCTTGAGGATCAAGATTTGCGTCAAGGTTATAATACCCGACTAACCGAGCTATTTGCAGCACTTAATGGGAAATACCGGCAAGATACTGTTAATCTGGTTGTCAGCCACCTTTATGTTCGTGGTGGTATTGAATCAGAATCGGAGCACCAGATTCAAGTTGGCGGCGTTTATGCCGTAGATCCGCTGGTTTTTCCGACCGATGCTCAGTATATTGCTCTTGGCCATTTGCATCGTCCGCAGAATGTGGGCGGCGCCCCGGCGCATTGCCGTTATGCCGGCTCACCGTTGGCTTATAGTTTTTCCGAGACGGGATATGCCAAGTCAGTAACGATTGTCGATGTTAAACCAGGCAAGACGGCGGACGTACGGGAACTGCCGCTGACAGCCGGCAGGCCGCTGGTGAGGTGGCAGGCGGCGGGAGGATTGGCTCAGGTGAGGCAATGGGTTGCCGACGGGCGGGATAGTCAGGCCTGGATAGAGGTAGAACTGAACATCAGCCAGGCTCTTGCCCTGGCTGAAATCCAAGAGCTCAGAGCGCTACATCCGGGCTTTGTTACGATCAGGCCGGTGTTTACTATGCCTGCAGACGGCCAGGACATAGAGGCGGTCAGGCTTAACAGTATGCCGCTTAATGAACTGTTTATCCGGTTTTATGAACGGCAAAACAACGGGCTTAAGCCTGATGAGCGGCTCGTTGAGATGTTTTTAGAGTTAAGCCAAAGCATTTTGGCCGACAACGATGAAGACTTTGTCAACGACAATAATAAGGAGGCTGTGCTATGAAGCCGATTTCGCTTAAGATTGCCGGGTTGCACAGCTTCCGGGAAGAACAGGAAATTCCCTTTGAGCATCTAGGCGAACTAGGGGTGTTTGGTATCTTTGGACCGACAGGCAGTGGCAAGTCATCTATTCTGGATGCTATGACGCTGGCCTTGTACGGCACTGTCGTCAGGGCTGGGCGCCGTACACAGGGAATTTTAAATCATGCGGAAAAGCAGGTAAAGGTGTCGTTTGTTTTTTCACTGGGACAAGGGCGGGAGCGGCAGCTATACAGGGTTGAGCGCCGTTATGTCCGGAAAGGCCAGTTGGCGGTTAATAATACACATAGCCGCCTTATTGCTGTACGCGATGAGCAGGAAGAAGTGATGGCCGATAAAGAGCGTGAGGTCACTGAGCAGATTATCGGACTATTGGGGCTCAAGGAAGAGGATTTTACTAGAGCAGTCGTACTGCCACAGGGGAAATTTGCCGATTTTCTGAATTTAGGCGGCAAGGAGCGGCGCGAAATGCTGCAGCGCCTGTTTTCACTGGAGCAGTATGGCAATGTCCTGATTAATAAGGTAAATGACAGGCTTAGGGCTGTTGAGACGAGCTATATTGAGGTAGAAAGCGAACAAAAAGGCTTAGGAGATGCTTCGCCGGCAGCTGTTGCCAAGGCGCAGGCCGTATTGGAAGCCGCCCGGCAGGCGGAGGTGCTGGCCGTTAGCGTGTATCGGCAGGCAGAAGCAGGCTACAACGAGACAAAGGAAATCTATAATCTGCAGACTGAAAAAAATAAAAAGCAGGCAGAACTTATTGTCCACCGTCAACGGGATAATGAAGTAGCGCAAATGGCAGCAGCCCTTGAACTGGCCGACAGGGCAGGACGGGTGGACGTTATTCTGGAAGAGTTCTTATCGTGCCAAAATAGTGAGCAGGCTGCGGCAACGGCCAAGCAGCAGGCCATTGAATATGCCGCCGATCTGGCTGAAATGAGTAAACAGCTAGGCGATGCCTATAATGCGGCAAGGCAACTGCGGTTAAAGCGGCAACCTGAGTTAATTGAACAGCGAACTAAGCTGGAGGCGGCCAGGCAGTTGGAAGAGCAAGTGGCAGGCCTGACAGAACAACTCGCTGAACTGGCGGCACAGCAACACCAACAGCAAGCTATTGCCACTACTGCCGGCCAAATGCTAAACAAGCAGCTAACGCGCTCTCAGAGACTAGCAGACGAGATTAAACAGCTGGAGCATCAGCTAATCGCCGCCAGTATCAGCAGCGCTCAGCGGGTAAAAATCCAGCAATGTGTGACCGACGCGCAAACACTGCTGCAAAAGCTGACAATTGCCGAAAAGATTAAGCAGTCCGGTATTGAGCGTAAGCAGCACTGTGACGCAGCCCAGGCTGCTGCCGAACAGGCTGCGGCGTGGCAGCAGCAGACTGAATTGCAACTGAATAAGCTGGAAGCTGCTGAGGCCAAAGCTGCCCAACTCCAGCTGCAGGCGGCGTCGGCTCAGCTCGATCAACTGCTGGCCGAAGAAAAGCAGGCGGCGGCAGTGCGGCTGGCCGGTCAGCTTGTTGAGGGCAGTCCCTGTCCGGTGTGCGGTTCGGCTAATCATCCTTGTCCGGCCAACGCAAGTGGCCGCAGCGGTGATCAAGGCGAGTCTTCACATTTTGAGCAGGAGATCGCTGCGGCTAAAGCGCGGATCGCAACGCTGACACAAACGCTGGCCGAAACAGGCCAAGCAGTAGCTGCCCAGCGTCAAAGCGTAGCGAAAGCAGCGGCTGCTGCGGCGGCGCTTAGCCAGCAGACAGCAACAGCTATAGCTGAACTCGAAAAGGTGAGAACCGAATATAGCGCGGCTCTGGATGATGCCACTCTAGCCCGCCGTAAGCTGCTTGACGCCCTTGAGAATTCAGGCCGGACGGGTGTGGGCGCGGATGATCAAGCAGTCCTTAACGAAGTGCGGCAATTAGCCAAAGCGATGAGTGATCAGGACAAGCTGGTTGATAGCTTGTCCGCTCAGTTGACCGACAAGCGGCAGCAGTCCGCCGGCTGCCAGGCTGAGCTTGATACCTGGCAACAACAGGTTAAGACGGTGGCTGCTGATTTGGCTGCGATTACAGCCAGGGTAGCTGCCGCTGCTGAACATGTTCAGGCCAGGCAACGTGAGTTAGTCATTATTACCCGGGAAATACCGGCAAGCAAATTGTTAGCCGACATTGCGCAAGCCCTTGCGATCATCCAGCAGCAAGAAGATGTGGCTAAAGAGCAAGCTGAGCAGGCGTTGACAACACTGGCTGAAGCGTTAGATGCCAGAGCCAGGGCAGAAACAAGCTGGCTGGAGGCGACGGGCCGGCGTCAGACGCTGCAGATACGGCTTGAGGCCAAGCTGAAGGAAGAGGGATTTACTGATGTCAATGATATAACGGCCGCCAGAATGTCCCCTGAGCGTCAGCAAGCCGGTCGGCAGTTGCTCAAAACGTATGCTGAAACTGAGCAGCGGTTAATTGCCCAGTATGAGCAACTGCAGGAGACGCTGCGCGGTCGGGCTGTGACCGAGGCCGACTGGCGCCAGAGCCAAGAAGTGTTAATCCAGACCGAGACAAGAAAAAACACAGCCGTTCAGGAGCGGGTAGAGGCCGATAAGGACAGTCGCGATTTAGCCGTCAGGCACCGGCGCTGGTCGGAACTGGAGACGGCTCGGCTGGCGCTTAAAGAGCAGCGAGACTGTCTGGCCGCGCTCAGGGCGCTGCTTAGGGGTAATGTGTTTGTTGAGTTTCTGGCCCAGGAGCAAATGGAACTGGTGGCCCGTCAGGCATCGGAGCGTCTAAAGCTGATCACCCAGCACCGCTATGCGCTTGAACTCAATTCTGATGGCGGTTTTCTGATCAGGGACGATGCCAATGGCGGCGTTAAACGGCCTGTCAGTACGTTGTCAGGAGGGGAAACGTTCCAGACGTCACTGGCGCTATCGCTGGCGTTGTCGGCGCAAATTCAACTCAAAGGCAAATATCCGCTTGAATTTTTCTTTTTGGATGAAGGCTTTGGTTCGCTAGACCAGCAGGCGCTTGATGTGGCCGTGTCAACGCTGGAAAGGCTGCATGTTGAGCAATTGACGATTGGCATCATTAGCCATGTAGCCGAATTAAAACAACGTATGCCGCGACGGTTGCTCGTTGAGCCTGCCGAACCGGCAGGGCGGGGCAGTCGTGTGCGTATTGAGGAGGCGTAGAACGATTATGCGATTAGCGAAAATTATTATGCTTGTTGCGATTACCCTGCTGATGACAGCAACTGCTTATGGCCAGCCAGCTGTGGAAAAGCAGGCCAGAGGCCTGACAGCCAGTATGAAAGTACAACTGGGTGTCGATAATATAGACAATTATCTTGCGGTGTTTCATGGAAAGCGGGTTGGCCTTATTACGAACCCGACAGGCATGACCAGCCAGTTCCAAAGTACGATTGATGTATTAAACGCTAAAACGCAGCTTGTTGCGCTCTTTTCGCCGGAGCATGGCATCAGGGGCCATGTCCCGGCCGGAGCTGCTATCGACAGTTATACTGATGAAGCTACCGGCGTCCCTGTCTACAGCTTATATGGCCAAACTAAGAAGCCTACCGCCGCCATGCTGGCTAATCTCGATGTATTGGCGTTTGATATGCAGGATATCGGCGCCAGGTTTTATACATACATATTTACTATGGCCTATGCCATGCAGAGTGCCAAAGAAAATGGCAAGACGTTTGTCGTGTTTGACCGTCCCAATCCTGTCGGGGGGCTAGTTGTTGAAGGAAACACGATTAAGCCCGGCTACGAATCGTTTATCGGCCTGTATCCGCTTCCGGCCCGGCACGGCTTGACAATCGGCGAGCTGGCCCGGCTGATGAACAGTGAATATAATATTGGCTGCGATTTAGTGGTCGTTCCCATGACCGGGTGGCGACGGAGTATGTACTTTGAGGACACCGGGCTACCCTGGGTAATGACTTCGCCCAACATTCCGACACCTGATACTGCGTTACTCTACAGCGGAACGGGAATTTTCGGAGGGACAAACGTCTCAGAAGGCGTTGGCACGACCCGGCCGTTTGAACTGGTCGGCGCCCCCTGGATCAACGCGGCCGAGCTGGCCGGGTGTATGAATGCTGCCGGTCTGCCGGGTGTTGCTTTCCGGCCGGTGTACTTTACGCCAAGGCAGACGGCTGTTAAATACGAGGGACGATTATGCGGCGGGGTGCAGTTGCATGTTACCGACAAAGAAGCTTTCCGGCCGGTACGGACGGGATTAAGCCTCATGTATACAATTAAGGAAATGAGTGACGGCAAGTTTGCTTTTAACAGGACGGCTACCGCCGCCACGGCAACGATTGACATCTATACCGGCGACAGCAATGTACGCCAGGGAGCGCCGCTCGGTCATATTCTGGAGCAGTGGGATGAGGCCGCTGTGCAGTTTAAAGAGCTTTCGCGACAGTACTACCTATACGATTAGTTGTGAGGGAGGAAATTTGTTATGTTTATGGTGATTTTAACTTATAAAAAGCCAATTGAAGAAATTGAAAGAGCGCTGCCAGAGCATGTGAAGTTCTTAGACAAATATTATAAAAACAAGAAATTCATCTTTTCTGGTCGTCGTAATCCAAGAGTTGGCGGTATTATTATGATTAATACAGAAAGCGCGGAAGAGGCATTGTCGATCATACGAGAAGATCCGTTTTATCAATTTGAATTAGCTGATTATGAAACTATTGAGTTTATTCCAACAAAATATGATGAGCGCTTTAGTGTATTTCTGAATAATTAATGGCCAAAGTAAATATTTTAATTACATCATCGCGCTTGATGAAGTTGCCGGAGGAAAGCTTAGATGTTAAGTTAACCTGCCTTTACTCCTTCGGAACGCCTATAGTCTCCGTTCACTTGCGCGGATCTCCATACGCTAACCTGTTAAGAGCGGCTAAATCCTGATAAGGTCGACTAAACCTCAGATGGGGTAACAGCCACACCTGAAGCTAAGCCTCTCTGTATGATATAGTCCATATCCATGCACGGACTTGAGAATCCAGGTGATCTTCCCGCTGTGCTAAGAGTAAAATTGATGTGAAAAACCCGGCATTTAATGTAATAGGGTAGCTCAGGAGAGGAAAGTATGAAAAAATACGGACTTATTTATAACCCTGTCGCTGGTGATGCGCGGTTCAAGTCCCGGCTTGATGAGATCATTGAGCTTGTTCAGCTGTCAGGGGGACTGATATTGCCCTTCCGTACACGGTACAAAGGGGATGTTCGGCCATTTATCGCTAAAACTAAAGAGTTTGCTACTGCCGGCTATATTGTGGCCGGTGGTGACGGTACGATGCATGAAGTGATTAACGCCATGCTAACTGAGGCGGTTGATGTGCCGCTTGGTATTATTCCTAGTGGCACCTGCAACGATTTTGCCAGTCATTTAAATTTCGGAAAAGATTTACCCCAGTGCATACATGTGATTACTGGCGGGCAATGGCGGAAAGTTGATGTCGGACAGGTCAATGGTGAATATTTTCTTAATGTTGCCAGTGCGGGATTGCTAACTGCGGTGGCACATACAGTGGAGCCGGCTCTTAAGAACACACTGGGACGGATGGCTTATTATTTTAAGGGTCTGGGGGAATTGCCCAGTTTTCGTTCGCTTCATGTTAAAATAACGGCGGATGGGCAAAGTATTGAAGAGGATATTCTCTTGTTTTTGGTCATGAACAGCGGTATGGTAGGCAGTTTTCCCACGCTGGCGCCGATGGCCAAGATTGATGATGGTAAATTGGATTTGCTTGTTGTCAATAAGTGCAGTATTCCCGAACTGATGGGACTATTTATCAGTATTTTTACCGGCAGACATACTGCCAGTAATCTTATCAGGCACTTGCAGGCAGCCAATATTACTATCGAATGCGACGAACGGGTAGAGAGCGATCTTGATGGCGAGCGAGGTCCGTTGTTACCGTTGACAATTTCTACCGTGACGAATAAACTCAAAGTTTTTTGTTTGCCTTAAAAGGGGGGGGATTATTATATACTCAACGACATTATGCCTACCTGTTCAGGGTCAACCGGCTGAACGGATATTACTTGGCATGAAGAAGACCGGCTTTGGTCATGGTAAGTATAACGGGTTTGGTGGCAAGCTTGAGGCGGGAGAAACACCGGCAGAAGCTGCTGTGCGGGAGTTAGCCGAGGAATGTGGTCTAACGGTCGAGGCAAGCCAGCTTGAGCTTGTAGGACGACTGTTGTTTACCTTCCCTGCTAACCCGGAGATTGATCATGATGTTCATATCTATATCGTGCGCGCATGGCAAGGTGCGCCGGCGGAAACTTCCGAGATGAGGCCGGCTTGGTTTGATGTAGCCGATATTCCATACGCAGAGATGTGGGCGGACGATACCTATTGGTTGCCGGCTGTGCTGAAAGGCAAAAAAATTAGTGGCAATGTTGTTTTTGCTGATAATAATGAAGATATTGACGATATAACGATTCGGACAGAGTAAGTTCAAGTAGTTCGCTAAGTTTAAAGCTTATTGCGGTAAGCAATTATGCTTGTTGTCACCTCGCTGTGCATTGGTGACAACATTTTTTTTGAGCGGAGAGGAAAAGGTTACAGTTAGTAGAATATAATATAATATCAAATAATGTACTGTATGGTATGGCCCCTGATCTTTTAGGGAACAATTTAGAGCAAACTACAAATATTGGAACCGGGAGGAGTCTCAAGCATGGCTTTAATAAATCAAAGCTACCTTAAATTGCCTGGCAGCTATCTATTTGCCGAAATAGCAAAACGTGTAACTAAATTTAAAGACGATCATCCTAACGCATATGTCATCAGACTTGGTATCGGTGATGTCACCAGGCCTCTGCCTGAGGCTGTTATTAAAGGATTACATCAAGCTGTTGATGAAATGGCTGATGCTAAAACCTTTCGTGGCTACGGACCGGAGCAGGGGTATGCATTTTTAATTGAAAAAATTATTGCTGCTGATTATGAACCACTAGGTGTAAAGCTTGATGTTGACGAGGTATTTGTGAGTGACGGGTCTAAGAGTGATGTCGGCAATATTCAGGAAATATTCGGTATTGAAAACAAGGTTGCCATTACCGATCCGGTATATCCTGTCTATCTTGATACTAACGTTATGGCTGGCCGTACAGGACAGCTTGAAGGTGACAAATTTGCCGGCGTTACTTATTTGACCTGCAATGCCGAAAATAACTTTATTCCGGCGCTGCCTGAAGAGCAGGTCGATATTATTTACCTGTGCTACCCGAATAACCCGACAGGCACAACGTTGACTAAAGCAGAGCTTAAAAAATGGGTTGATTATGCCAAAGCTAATGGTGCGATTATTTTGTATGATGCCGCTTATGAAGCCTATATACAGGAACCGGATATTCCCCACAGCATTTATGAGATAGAAGGCGCCAAGGATGTGGCGATAGAATTTAGGACTTTCTCCAAGAACGCCGGTTTTACCGGCACTCGTTGCGCTTTCACTGTCGTGCCGAAAACTGTTATGGCCGCCACTGCTGACGGTAGCCTGTATCCTTTAAATAAGCTGTGGAACCGTCGCCAGACTACCAAGTTTAACGGTGTACCGTACATCATCCAAAAGGGTGCTGAGGCTGTGTATACGCCAGCCGGACAGCAGCAGATTAAAGAACTGATAAACTACTACATGGCTAATGCTAAGACTATCCGTGAAGGCCTGAAAAGTATTGGGCTCGATGTTTTTGGCGGTGTCAACGCGCCGTATATCTGGCTAAAAACACCCCAGGGCTATAACTCCTGGTCATTTTTCGATAAGCTCTTGAACGATGCCCATATTGTCGGTACTCCGGGGGCCGGTTTTGGCCCGGCCGGAGAGGGATACTTTCGGCTTACGGCATTCGGCAGTCAGGAAAGTACTCAGCAAGCCATTGAGCGCATTAAGAGCAAGTTAAGCTTATAGCTCAATTTTCCAGAGAGGTGTAGTCATCGGATAAAAAATATTGATGTGCCGCTGATTGAGCTTAATACCTTATTTTACGCTAAAGAGGATGAGACTTTTAAAGTCTCATCCTCTGCTAATTTTAGAACTGTTTTTTATGTGAAGCGGCTGCCGCTCTAAATTTTTTAAAGCGATTATTGCTACACCTTTAGTTGTATTTTTTTGGCTCTACTAGATCTCTCCAAGCATCATCTACAAACCACTTATCGTAGTTTTTAGCGGCAGCACCGCTCGCTTTATATTGCTTCAAAAAAGTATTAACCTTATCTAGCAGCTCGGGATTACCTTTGCTAACCCCTAAGCCTACAAGTACAGGCTCCCCTAAATTTGTTGTTAAAATACGAACACTATCCGGGTTATATACCTTGAAGACAGTAACCCATGTTGAGCTATGCAGTATTGCATCAACTTGCCCGTTCAACATAGCTTGTCCTAAAAGAGCCGGACCCTCAAACTTCTTAATCGTGGCTGCTTTAAAATATTTTTGAGCCGCAGTATCGCCGGTTGACCCAAGTGACACACCAATAATTACACCCGGCTTGTCAAGCTCCTGCCAGTCCCATATATCTTTATTGTTGCTATTAACGACAACACTAGTATAAGTTTCAAAGTATGGATCGGAAAAATTCATGATTTCTTGCCGCTTTTCTGTTATAGCTATAGCACTCGCAAGCATATCAACCTTATTGGTGTGGACAGCGGAAACCATATTGGCAATACTGTCAAAACCTTGAAATTCTACTTCCATATTGAGGTATTTACCAAGTTCGTTGCTCAAATCAATGTCATGTCCAATTAGCTGGCCGCTTTTATCCATCATTGAGAATGGATAAAAACCGGTTGACATTCCGATGACCAGCTTTTTCTTTACTGCGGTGGGGGCGTGGGTTTGATGGGATAGCGGGCTGCACCCCGCTATAAAAAATATTGCTAAAAAAGCAGCTATAATAATAGTTCTCATCATGAAACTTTCTCCTTAAACCATTTATAATAAAGTTGATTTTGTAAGTCGCTAGCAATATATTGAATAATAAATGTATTAATTACCCCTAGAAGAACCGGATTGCCCTTGGCTACAGCAATACATGCAAGATTGCTCTCGTGGAAATTATTGTCTATAATTCTAATATTGTATTTCTTTTTAAGGTGCTGGAGCCAGGCCGAATCGTGTACCACAGCGTCGACCTCCTGATGCAAGACTGCTTGCTCTAAGGATACATGACCTTTATATTTCTTTATCGTTGATTTTTTGAAATATTTTTGACATGCAGTATCGCCAATGGATCCCAGTGACACACCAATAGTCACACCCGGCAGATCCAGGTCATCGATATTGCTAGTTTCATTTTGGCCGATTACTGCAATACCAAGTCTATTCTCAAAGTAGGGGGCCGAAAAATTGACAAGCTTTTTTCGAGCTTCAGTGACTATTATCGAGCTGACGATCAAGTCGAGTTTATTTTCTTTGAGCGCTGAAATCATATCAACGGCAGACGTAAAGCCCTGAAACTCAACCTCTATATTAAGATATTTTGCCAAGGTATGGCAGAGATCGATATTATATCCTGCAAACTCCATGTTTTCATCTTTGAAATTATAGGGATATAAATTAGTTCCGGTTCCAATAACTAGTTTGTTCAGGCCGAGATCATCAAAAAATAGTCTCGCCCATTCGTATTGTTTACTCTGTTCCCTGTTCCGTAGCTCTTGAACAAGTATAAGAAAGCTTGGTTTAATAAGACTAGAATAAAGCATTCCCGCTTTTGGGTGAGTAAATCTCTTCATAAAATCCTCCTTGAGTGCTCTCCCGAAACTATTGGACAGCCGTAGTTATATACATATTTTAGAAAATTATATAAAAAATTACAAGGGTGTATTTTGCATTTTATTGTAAAAATACGGTAGATTAGAATATAAATGATATAATTGCCTAAAAAAACAGGTGAAATTAAGCGGCAAAACTGTCGCATTAGCTCACCTGTTTTGTATGGCTGAACTTAGTGTGGGAACAATAAATAATAAAACAAAACAAACAAGGGGGTGGAGTGAAATGAGTCTACGACATAACTGGAGTGGCCGTGATACAAGTCAGGCTATTATAGCTTTTCTCAGCAAATTTTTGGGCGGCCAGACATGTCCGCCTGATAGTCATAACGGCGGAGGCGGCGCGCCCCAGATCATCGATCCGCTTGATACAACGATGATTGCTCCCCCCAAGCCGGCTGCTCCGATTGCCAGCTTACCAGATGGTCAGCTTGTTACCAGGGCTGCCAATCGCCGTGAGTGAGCTCTTAAGCTACTGTCCGGAAAAGCTAGATTTTAGCCGGCTGGTGGGTCCGTCTGCAGTTGTTTCCCAGGCGCTAACGGCAGGTCGCGGAGTGAGGCTGGGGCAAAGCGCAGTCTTAAGCACCAAAGTCCATGCCTTCAACGCGCGCAGCCCGGAGCATGTCCAGATTATGACTAATGCCGATGCGGGACAGGTATTTTATCACCGGCCTGATACCGGGGAGGTTTGTCACCTTGACGTGTTTCATCAATGCGGCTTAGTCAACCATAAGTTAGTGGCCCGGTATGTGTGCCGCGCTGTAAAATTCTATCAGCAGATGCCGGAAGTCCGGTCGGTTGGCAGCCAGATCATCTACCTTGATTTGATCGATATTCAGACAGCCGGCGGTGGCGGCAGAATAACCGGAGTGTTAAACAGTGGCAAAAAGCGGTCACTAAGGCGAGTTCACGAAAACCATGTTCATGTGGCGCTAAGTCTGCCGCTTGAACATGCGATGTGTTTGTTCTATATCGTTGCGGCGATTGAAGCGGCCATTGTTAATGCCGGCTTGGAATTAAGATGTAATGAACAGATTTCTTATATTGATGCAGCCGACAGTCCGGCCAATCTCAGCCCTTATAGCGATCAAACCGATTCGCTGCTTACAGGTCAAATGCACCATATAAAGAGAGACTAAGCTTCGGTGGGGTTTAACCCATCTGAAGCTTAGTCTCTCTTATGCAGGTACTTAGCCGCTCGTAACTCCCTTACAGAAGCGGAAGCTACGACGCGGTTTAGTCATCGGATAATGCTTTAGCAATCGCATTCTCGAATAATTATCGAAAAACAATTAGTTGACTCCGGCTTGCGGCAGGATATTAAGTGTTATTTTTCCGGAAGCGGTGCTCAATTTTACCGTGCTGCCTTCAGGTACTTCATCTCTAATAATCATTTTACTCAGCTCGGTTTCAACAACGTGACTGATCAGACGTTTTAATGGCCTTGCGCCAAATTGCGGGTCATAGCCTTCACTTGCCAGAAGTTCGAGGGCGCTATCGTCCCAGGCTAAACCGATATTGAGCTGCTTATGCAAGCGATTGTTGAGACCTTGCAGCATGATGGCGGCAATAGCTGCCACTTGTTCGGAACTCAGGGCATTGAACACAATGATGTCATCGATGCGGTTTAAGAACTCAGGGCGAAAATGATGCTTCATTAATTCCAGCACACGTTCTTTGGCCACAGCAAACTCGTTATTTAAAATTTCGTGTGAGCCAATGTTTGAGGTCATAATGATGACCGTATTTTTAAAATCAACAGTTCGCCCCTTGCTATCGGTAAGGCGGCCGTCATCCAGCACCTGCAGCAAGACATTGAATACATCGGGATGTGCTTTTTCCACCTCATCCAGCAGGAGTACGCTGTAGGGACGGCGCCGGACGGCCTCAGTCAGCTGGCCGCCTTCATCATAGCCTACATAGCCGGGAGGGGCGCCGATAAGGCGGGCAACAGCATGTTTTTCCATATATTCACTCATGTCGAGACGAACCATGCTGCGCTCGTCATCAAACAGAACCTCGGCCAATGTTTTAGCTAGCTCAGTCTTGCCGACACCGGTAGGTCCAAGGAAGATAAAGCTGCCGATCGGACGGTTCGGATCCTTGATGCCGGCGCGGGCTCTAATGATCGCTTCGCTAATCGCGGTGACAGCCGCCTCTTGGCCAACGACCCGCTGGTGCAGGATATCCTCAAGGTTGACTAGTTTTTGGCGTTCGCCGGTCATAAGCTTGGTAACCGGTACACCGGTCCAGCGGCTGACGACTTTGGCAATGTCGTCTTCATCGACCTCTTCTTTGAGCATCGTCTTATGAGTACGATTATTGGTTAATTGTTCTTCCTCAGCTTTGAGCTTTTTCTCAAGTTCAGGCAAGCGGCCATATTTGAGCTCTGACAGTTTATTTAAGTCGTAGACCCGTTCAGCGGCCTCCATTTGTGTACGGACAGCTTCAATTTCCTCTTTTAAGGCCTGTAGGCGGACAATTGCTTGTTTTTCCAACTGCCATTGCGCTTTTAGCGCATCTGCCTGAGTCTTGAGCTCGGATAGTTCGTGGTTGATTCGTTCCAGTTTATCTTTTGAAGAGGCATCCGACTCTTTCTTAAGGGCTTGTTCCTCAATCTCCAGTTGCATGATGCGGCGGAGAGTCTCGTCCAGCTCGGTGGGCATCGAGTCGATTTCGGTCCGGAGTTTTGCAGCCGCCTCATCGATTAAGTCAATGGCCTTATCAGGCAGGAACCGGTCAGCAATATATCTGTCAGACAAAATGGCGGCAGCTACTAAGGCCGCGTCTTTTATTGTTACGCCGTGGTGAATTTCATAGCGCTCCCTTAGCCCCCGCAGGATGGAAATAGTATCTTCAACGCTTGGCTGGTCTACTAATACAGGCTGAAAGCGGCGTTCGAGGGCGGCGTCTTTTTCAATATGCTTCCGGTATTCGTTAAGCGTCGTTGCACCGATGCATCTCAGTTCGCCTCTGGCCAGCATCGGCTTAAGAATATTACCGGCATCCATGGCTCCTTCAGCCGCTCCGGCGCCGACAACAGTGTGCAGTTCGTCGATGAATAACACGATTTTTCCTTCTGATTTGGCAATCTCACTTAAAACTGTTTTCAGACGCTCTTCAAATTCACCGCGATATTTAGCCCCGGCTAGCATGGCTCCCAGATCAAGCGAATAGACGGTTTTATTTTTCAAAGTCTCAGGTACATCACCGGCAATAATACGCCGGGCCAATCCCTCAACAATGGCTGTTTTACCGACGCCAGGCTCGCCGATCAGTACGGGATTATTTTTTGTGCGGCGCGAAAGGATTTCAATAGTCCGGCGAATCTCCTCATCGCGGCCGATAACTGGGTCAAGCTTGCCCTGGCGTGCTAGTTCAGTTAAGTCCCGGCCATACTTTGCCAGTGCCTGCAGGTTTTCGTCCGGGTTATCGGTTGTGATGTTTTGGCCGCGACGAAACTTGTCTACGGTCTCTTGTATCTGGTTTTTGGTCAGACCGAAATCCCGGCAGACTTTAACTAAGTCGGCGTCTCCATCGTCGGCGATAGCCATCAACAGATGTTCAACACTGATATATTCATCCTTCATGGCGGTGGCGTGCTTTTCCGCTAGTGCCAATACGCGCATCAGGGCGGTATTCATGCGCAGGCCGCTTTCCTGGCCGCGTACAGCCGGAATCGCCTTTAGCAATTGTTCAAATTTAGAAGCGAGCAGCCGGGGATCAATGGCTAATTGCGCCAGAATATAAGCAACGATGCTCTCGGTCTCTGTAACGAGGGCAAGGGCGAGATGCTTGGCCGTTAACTCCTGGTGATAATGCATAGCAGCTAGCTTTTGCGCTTGCTGCAAAGCAGCAGCCGCCTTCTGTGTATATTTTTCACTGTTCATGGTTGTTACCCTCCTTTAAAAAATAGGATAATGTTTGACTAGAATCTATAATTAAATATTAGCAGAAAATTGCTATTAATTGTAGTCTAATAAATGGCAATAATAGGCGCTTTTTAACTAGTATGCCTGATTTTGCGAAGTTATTTACATCAGACGCAGTGCTGCTTACCTTTACTGACTTTTTGACCTTATTTGACCTTTTGCTGTAAGAGTTAGTCCACTTTTGATAATCAGTAAGAGTGATTGAAGGCTACTACCAGTACCGTAGGGCGTTTAGCATCAGCCGACAGTTCTCTTTGGCAACTCGATGATCTATTGCGGTTGAATAATATTACGATAACGCTGCATTTGGCGGGTTCGACTACCGATGCTTTTGCCAACAGCCCTTTGTGCATTTTTTATCCGATGACTAAACTTTAGATGGGGTAAAGACCCCCACCTGAAGCGAGGCCACTGAAAAAGTTCTATTTTTAAGTCTAACACCGCAATATATAGATGTTTTAGTCGATTATTGCACTGTATATTGTGGCATTAAAGCCTGAATTTCGACTTTTTCAGTGGCCTCCCTGAAGCGGTGCGTTTCTCTTTATCAAGACTCTTTCATCATATCAATATGCTCTTGAATACGACTTGGAGTTCAACTATGTCAGCAGTAGTTCTATGTCGAAGCCCATCAGTTTGGCTAAACTCATAAACTATCTGACACAAAGCTTGCGCTTACTAGGGTGATATGGTACTATCTAGTTAATTCGATAAGTTTAGGCTAGGGGGGCTGGATAGGCCGGCTGAGATAAAGATCCTTTGAATCTTTGACCCTTTACCTGATTCTGGGTAATGCCAGCGTAGGGAAGCTTATAGTTGCCATCAGTAATAAAGGCACAAGCGGTTCCTGTACGGAATACTTGTGCCTGTTTTTGCATAATTAGTAAGGTTATGTTGCTGATTATAAGCGTGACGCGCTGTCTCCCCAGGCTTGTGGTACAGGCAGTGTCTTATTATTATGCGGGGTGAAGATAATGAAAAATGTATTAACGATTGCCGGTTCAGACTCCGGCGGCGGGGCTGGTATTCAAGCCGATATTAAAACGTTCGCGGCCCATGGGGTATTTGGCATGAGCGTCATTACCGCAGTTACTGCGCAAAATACCCAAGGGGTATTTGCTGTGCAAGATATTACTCCAGATGTAATCGCCAAGCAGATACAAGCTGTTTTTGATGATATTGAGGTTGCTGCCGTAAAAATCGGGATGGTGTCTCAAGTTGAAACGATTAAGGTTATTACCGCTAATTTAAGAGAGTATGATGCTGTCAATATTGTTGTCGATCCGGTTATGGTTTCTAAGAGCGGGTATCATCTGCTAAATCCAGCGGCAGAAGCGACATTGATTCAAGAGCTGCTGCCCCTGGCCGATATTGTAACTCCGAACATTCCTGAGGCCGCGGTCATTACCGGGCGGACAATTCAGACACTTGCCGATATGGAGGCGGCAGCGCGTGATATCTTTGCGTTGGGGCCGAAGAATGTGCTGATAAAAGGCGGACATCTGGCCGGTGATGCAATTGATATTTTATTTGATGGCAAGAAGTTTACTTATCTGCCGTCACGCCGCATTGCCACTAACAACACTCACGGCACAGGCTGTACACTTTCCTCAGCTATCGCCGCCAACATTGGCTTAGGGCTAGCGGCGCCGGCTGCCGTCATGGCGGCAAAGGAGTATATCATTGTGGCTATCGAGCATTCGCTGGCGATTGGCAAGGGGGTAGGCCCGACCCATCATTTCTATAGCTTATATAAGAAGGCCGGCATCGTTACTGACTAATGAATCCTATTATATATTATATATGGCGGCGGGTAAGCGGGCTTTTGAAATTCAGTTTGGGTTTGGAATTGGGGCTGGCCGGGATAACGCTTACCTCCGTTTCCAATTCCTGGGTTGTTTCTAAGTCGCTTACGATATCTTCCGGTGACTCCGCTGGCGCTGCCTCGGATGGTGGCGCTCCGGGCGGCGGCGTAGGTGTAATGCCTTCAGGCGGCGGGCCGAAGCAGGACTCCTCAGTGCAGCGGCGAAATAAGGTTTGTCTAAGTGCTTCAAGTACAACGATTTGCTCGGCTGTGCTGCATTGGTCGTCAGAGGGTGAAATGCAATCAGACATCAGCCTTACTAAATCGATCGGCGCACAGGTGATGCTTAACAGGTCGCTGCTAAAGGCTAGTTTACAGCAGAGCAGTTCATTCAGCATATCGATGAGCGTGCCGGCGCGGTCAAAACGGATAACAGAGCGTTCGAATATTTCAAATGGCACGCCGGGAATGCGCTTAATTTCCTCAGACGCCCCAACTAGCAACCGGTAGGAGCTGACAAGTGAGAGATAGTTGGGAATAACAGCGTTAACATCAGCTAATAATGTATTGATGAGGGAAAGGTTATCGGTAGTCGTGCTGGTAGTTTTTGTAGTAGAGCGACTTGTATTGCTTTCGGTTTCAGAATTAAAGCTGTTGTTAGTGTCGGTACATGTATTTGTAATAATTGCCATGATAACCTCTCTCCTTTACGAAAGCGTTGCAAATGATGCGGCTTGCTCACAAGACGTATACTATAAGCCCTATGTATCTGAATTGCCAATTATACCGCTATTGGCCAAACTATGAATATTTTAGGGCAAAAATTACGTGTAGACACTGCATAATGGAGGGAAATCATGCAACATGGACCGTCACTATATACAATCATTATTTTTTTTCTGCTTTTGCTAGGCATGGTGTGCTTAGGAAGCCGGATTTTGCCTAAATGGCATCCGCTCTATGCGAAGAAAAAGGTTAGATATGGCTATTGGCTCGTCACAGCCATATCGATAGCTATTTTCATTTTGAACCGATGGCTGCGGACAGCTGGTGATAGTTATGGTGAGTGGTTCCGGTATTTGATTTACGGCGCTTATGTATGGACAATTGGTCTGCTGTTTATGCTGATCGTGTTGCTTATTGGGCATGCCGTACGGCTTTTACTGAAGAAGCCTGACGGCCCACCTGACAGCCGGACCGGAGCATCAGGGGGGAAACGGGATGTGCCGGCAGCGGCAGCCATAACCCGCCGTCAGTTTTTGCAAGGGGCTATCGCCGCCGTGCCGGCGATGCCGTTGGCAATGAGCACCTACGGTGTACTTGGCGGCGACTACAATATTGTCCTTAACAGATATACCCTGCCCTTTGCTCAATTGCCGCCGGCTCTTGATGGCTTTACTATTGCCCAAATCAGCGATACCCACATCGGATCTTTTTTTAGTATCGATAAGCTTGACAGGGTGTTGGCCATGGTCAGGCGGGAAAAGCCTGACATGCTGGCGATTACCGGTGATCTCGTCGATGATTTAGCATTGTTATCGCCGATGATGGAGCGGCTTACTGCTTTCCAGCGTGAGCTGCCCCAAGGCATTTTTTATTGCTGGGGCAATCATGAATATTTCCGGGATATTGGACGTATTAGAAGGGCTGTAGAGGCCAGCCCGGTTACCTTGTTAAGCAATTGTAGCCAGCAAGTGAAGGCAGGTTTATATCTGGCAGGGGTCGATTATCCCTGGGGTAAGAATCGGGCTGAGCAGGCGGAGCGGCGGCGGCAATATTTCGCTAAAGCTGTACACAAAATACCGGCAGGAGCATTTACTGTACTCTTAACTCACCACCCGGATTTTTTCGATAACGCGTTTGCTGCCGGCGTGCCGCTGTCACTGGCCGGACATACTCATGGTGGTCAGGTGTCAATTCGCGGTGTTTCGCTGCTGCCTTTGCAATACAAGTATATGCGGGGCCTGTATAGTCAAGAAGGTTGTTGCGGGTATGTCAGTGTCGGAACAGGGCATTGGTTTCCGCTCAGGATTGGCTGTCCGGCCGAAGTCAGCTTGTTTACGCTTAAGCGAGGCTAACTATTGGTTGATTGGAGTATGCTGCTTGGAGGTTTACATGAATCAAGTACCGGACATTATTGCGCCAAATCTTAAAATTTTATTTATTGGCTTTAATCCTGGACTCAGGTCTGCCGAAACAGGTCACCATTTTGCCGGGCATACGAATAAATTTTGGAAGCTTTTGTCCGCTGCCGGTCTGACACCTTATCAGTTTAAACCGGACGAGGACGGTAAACTGTTGGCTCTCGGTCTTGGAATTACGAATATCGTAGCGCGTCCCAGCCGGGCTGCGAGCGAAATTACTCGCGAGGAATATCGGGCCGGGCGGGAGGTCTTGCAGAACAAGCTGTTATTGTACAATCCTGAAATTGCGTGCTTTGCCGGTGTGGGGGTGTATAAAGAGTTTGCCAAACGGACGGATGTCTTGTGCGGATTACAGCCAAGCGGCGTGGCAACCGGGGTACAGCATTATGTTGTACCGTCGCCAAGCGGTCTGACCCGGATTTTGTTTGCCGATCAGCTTGTGTATTATCAGCGGCTCGCTGTGCTGATAATACACAAGCTGCCATAAGTTTTGCGTCCGGGTAGCCGGACATTCTTGTTAAAATGTTTGGCAGAAGATTAGAAAAAGAGAAAAGGTACGCGTTTACTGAAGCAAGAGTTTGCTTTTTTCTTCATTTCGGCGTTTAACCGGGTTTGGTTATAGTCGGCAGATCAGTGTATAATTATAAGCAGATTATGCATGTATAAGGAGAGGGAGCTGTGTTATGTTTAAAAAATGGGTTATTTTTCCTGTTGTCGCCCTGTTTGCCGTAGCGCTGGGATTATCCGGGTGCGGTGGTAGCCAGCAAGCCCAACCGACTGCAGCCAAAACGCTTAAAGTTGGTGCTGAGGCGACTTTCCCGCCATTTGAGTTCCAGGACGAGCAGAGTAAAGACTATGTCGGTTTTGATGTTGATCTGATGAAAGCCATTGGCAAGCAAATGGGCATGGAAGTCGAGATTGTTAATATCGGTTTTGATGGGCTGATCCCCGCACTGGAGGGTGGTCAGATAGACGCAGCTGCTTCCGGTATGACGATTACTGAGGAGCGCTCTAAGAAAGTTAACTTTTCTAAGCCATACTACAAATCGGGTTTATCGATCATCGTGAGGGCTGATAACAACACGATAAATGGGTTTAAAGACCTCGAAGGCAAACGAATAGCTGTACAAATTGGCACGACCGGTGCTGCAGAGGCTCAGAAGATAAAGGATGCTAAGGTCCGTGAGTTTAACAGCGCATCCGAAGCGCTTCTTGAGCTTAAAGCCGGCGGCGCGGATGCTGTCGTTAATGACTTGCCGGTAAATGAGTATTACCTAGCTAAAGGCGGCAGTAAAGATGCTAAATTGGTGGGCGAAGTGCTCAGCTCTGAAGAATACGGCATTGCTGTTGTCAAGAAAAATACAGAGTTGATAGGAAAAATTAACAAGGCGTTAGATGCAATAAAGCAAAACGGTGAGTACGCAAAAATTTATGAGAAATGGTTTGGTAAAAAGCCACAATAATTGTAGAATCTGCCGTACCGGCTCTGAGCCGGTACGGCTTTTGGTTGTAACGCAGGGTGACTGCTTGCTGCTAATATGTAAGGCTAAAGGCTGTTTAAAGTCAGACGATTTAAGAGCTTGGGCAACATGAATTCAAGAGGAAAGCTATTGCTCGGCGGCGAATATTATTGCAGTATTACTTGCTAAAGAGGCTAGGGGGAACGGCATTGGCACTCAAACTAATTTTGGGCCGGGCTGGCTATGGTAAGACCTGGCAGTGTTTTGATGAAATCTTGTCCCGGCTGGCCCAGTCGCCTGATGGCCGGCCGCTGATTTTTATTGTGCCCGAGCAGGTTACTTATGAAGTTGAGCGTGCTTTGGCTGCTGCTTGTCCGGCCGGTGGTTTTGTGCGGGCGTATGTTGTCGGCTTTCGCCGGTTGGCGCATAGGGTGCTCAATGAGACAGGAGGGGCGGCCCGGCCGCATATCTCTGAGCTCGGTAAGCGCATGGTGTTTAGCCGCCTGTTGATGGAGCATAAAGACGACTTAAAGTTGCTGACCCGGGCGGCAGGAGCAAAAAGCTTTGCCGAAACGATCGAAGGCTTAGTTAAGGAATTTAAAGCATACGGTATTGGACCTGAAGCACTTGCCGACCTGGCCAGGAGTGGGGAGCGGTTGGGCAGCCCGGCGCTGGCCGGAAAAATACATGACTTAGCGCTTCTCTACCAGCAATTTGAAAATTTCCTGGCCGGGCGGTATATCGATCCTGAGGATTATTTGGATCTTTTGGCGGCAAGACTGCCTGAGGCGGCTCTGCTACGGCAGGCCGAAGTCTGGATCGATGGCTTTACCTGGTTTACGCCTCAGGAATATGGCGTAATCGAAGCGCTCCTGCAAACAGCGGAGAATGTTACCGTGACAGTCTGTCTGGAGCAACCGGAGCATCCGGCCAACGCTCGGGAGGAATCGTTATTTCACCGTCAGTGGCAAACTTACACAAAACTAAAACAGCTTGCGGCAGCTGCAAAAATTACTGTCTGTCAACAAGAGCTCGCTATTTCCCACCGCTTTGAACAGCCGGTGCTTGCCGCTATTGAGCAACAGTTTTTTGCCGCCCGGCAAGCAGGGAAGCCGACTAAGGCACCGGATACCGGCTTTACCTTAGCCGAGGCTGCCAACCGCCGGACGGAAGCTGAGGCGATTGCCCGTGAAATTATCAGGCTATGCAGGGAGGAGGGGCTCCGCTGGCGGGATACGGCCATCCTCATCCGCGATATGGACAATTATGCCGAGCTTATGGCTACTGTATTGGCAGACTATGATATTCCTTTTTTTAGTGACAACAGCCGTCCGGCAGTACATCATCCGTTGGCCGAACTGGTTCGCTCGGCTCTGGAGCTGGTCATGGAGAAATGGAGCTATGAGCCGGTGTTCCGCTGCCTTAAAACCGATTTGTTTCCGGTATCACGCGATCAAGTCGATATTTTGGAAAACTATTGTCTGGAGTTCGGTATTCGCGGTTCACGCTGGACAAACCCTGAAGACTGGGCGTTTCGTCGCCGGTTTTCGCTTGCTGAGGATGAATGGGTCAGTGATGAGCCGAGCACAATTGAACAGGACTATTTACAGCAGATCAATACAATCCGCCGGCAGAGCACCGGCGAATTAGTCAAGCTGGCTGAACGACTGACACCGGCGGTACGCCAGGCATTGCCGCCGATGGAGTTGGTGCAGGCCCTTTACCATTTTCTTGATAAATTGCAGGTCGCCGATACGCTTGAAAATTGGGCAGTGGCTGCCGAAGCAGCCGGCGATTTGGAGCAGGCCCGTGAGCACCGGCAAATGTGGGATAAAATTATTGAGCTATTAGATCAGATTGCCGATACTTTTGCCGGACAGTTGCTGACACTTGAAGATTTTATCGCGATTGTCGGCGAGGGGCTGGAAGGTACTAAGCTCAGCCTGATCCCGCCAGGGCTTGATTATGTAACGATTGCCGCGCTGGAGAGGACGAGACGGCTTAAGATAAAAGCCGCTTTTGTTCCGGGAGCCAATGACGGTGTGTTGCCGCGCCGGCAGCGGGAAGAAGGCTTGTTAACCGACAGTGAACGCCTGCTGCTGACATCACTTGGTTTGGAATTGGGCGGCGGTGCGGCGGCTAATACGTTTGCCGAACAGTTTTTAGTCTATACTGCCTTGACCCGGGCCAGCAGGCGGCTGTGGGTAAGCTATCCGCTTGCCGATGCCGAGGGCAAGGCGTTGGGGCCGTCCCTAATCATAAGGCGGTTAAAAGAAATAACGGGCGCCATGCTATTGTCGCTGCCTGTTGAGCCGTCGCCCGGGCGGGAATGTGACTATCTTGCCAGACCACAGCGGGCGCTGGCCGCGCTCGGCGGTGCGCTCCGGGCCTATAAGCACACTGGTCAGATCAGTGCGGCCTGGTGGGATGTTTACAACTGGGCACTGTCGCGGCAAAATCAGCAAGCGCCGTTGGCGGCAGCACTTGCCGGTCTATTTCATCATAACCAACTGGAACGTCTGCCGCGAAACATCCCTCGTCAGCTTTACTTAAAAAATGGCATCTTACGTGGTAGTGTCACTCGGTTTGAAGCTTTCCGGGCCTGCCCGTTTAAGCACTTTGCTCAGTATGGTCTAGGGTTGAAGGAACGAGCTGTCTATCAGCTCAAGGCTCCTGATTTTGGTCAGTTTTTACATGCTGTGCTCAAACAGTTTGGTGATCGGCTGGCAGAACGCCGGCAAAGCTGGAGCGATGTCACGCCGGGGCAAATTAGTGAGTTGTGTACAGACATTGTGGCCGGGCTGGCTCCAAAACTACAAAATGAGATATTGTTAAGCAGCAAGCAGCACGAGCATTTAGTGACTAGGCTGACAAGGCGGGCTGTCCGGGCGGTCAGCCGCCTGGCCGACTGGGCGCGGGTCAGTCAGTTTCAGCCTCTGGCCTTAGAGCAAACGTTTGGGCGAGGACAGGGCACGTTGCCACCGCTCTCCTTTCGGCTGCATGGCGCTGTCGTGGAGGTTGCCGGGCAGATCGACCGCCTCGATGTGGGGGAATACCAGGGGCAGAAATATGTATTGGTTATCGACTATAAATCTGGGGGGGCATGGCTCAGTCTGGCTGAAGTCTATTATGGCCTTAAGCTGCAACTATTAACTTATCTCCTGGTTGCTGTCGGCAGGCAGCAACCAGGCAATGCTTGTCTGCCTGCCGGCGTATTGTATTACTTTTTGAAAAACCCCGTTATCGCCGGACCCACGCTGAAAACAGCAGAACAGATCGAGAAAGAGATTAATGGCAAACTCAAAATGCCGGGATGGCTGCTTGCTGATGTCAATATGGCTTGCTTGCTGGAAACGACGCTTGACGGCTGGTCGGAATTTTTTAAGATTGCTGTTGGCAAAAATGGCTTCTACGAAAGCTGTATCGATAAGCTCAAAACAGAGGAAGAATTTACGCTGCTGCTGACCCATGTGGAGCAAGAGCTGATTGCCGTGGCCGAAAATATTTTGTCAGGGGAGGCGGCCATAAAGCCATATCGCCTTGATAAAATGACTCCTTGCGGGTACTGTGTGTTTCGCTCGGTATGCCAGTTTGACCAGAACCTTCCGGAAAATGATTATCTAATATTACCGGCACTTGACGACGGCATCATTATGGACGAGCTGCGCCAGCGCAAAGGAGGTCAAGACAAATGAAATGTTCCCCTGAACAGCTAGCCGCCATTGAAACACGCGGTCACAACCTGTTGGTGGCGGCCGCAGCTGGCTCGGGCAAGACCTGGGTGCTTGTCGAACGCATCATTCGCCGCATCATTGACCCTAGGGAACGGCTTTGTGTCGACAGTCTGCTTGTCGTTACGTTTACTAATGCTGCGGCCAACGAAATGCGGAGCCGGGTAGGCGAAGCGCTGACGGCGGCGCTCAGTCAGCCGGAGCTGAACGACCCGGAGCTTAGGCGTCATCTCGAACGGCAATTAGTGCTGCTAAATGTGTCCAGCATTTCCACACTGCATGCTTTTTGTCAAAGCCTCGTTCGTCAGTATTTCTATTTGCTGGATATTGAGCCAAATTTCCGGATCGCCAATGAAACTGAGGTTACGTTAATTAAAAGCGATGTGCTTGAGGCTGTGTTTGAAGCCGGTTATACGCAATCTGAACCTGATTTCATGGCTTTAATTGAACATTATGGTGATGAAGATGGCGATAATTCACTGGCCGGACTGGTGCTTAAACTTTATAATTTTTCCCGCAGTCACCCCTGGCCTGATAATTGGCTTGACAGTCTGACAGCGGCGTTTGCTTTGCCGCCTGACGCGGCATTTGACAGTACGCCTTGGTCAGGATTGGTGCGGGCTAAAATGATGTTGGACTGGGAGGATGCCAGGCAGTCGCTCATCGCTCTCCTGGCTGAGGCCGGCAAGCCGGGTAACCCGGCTGCCTATACGCAGACGTTGGCTGAAGATATCCATATTATTGATAATTTACTGCAGGCAGCCGGCCAATCGTGGCAGGCCCTGGATAAGGCTTTATCCGAGCTGGCTTTTCCCCGTATCGCTGCCGTCGGCAAAGAGGTGGCTAAGGAAGTAAAAGACTATTTTCAGAGCCGGCGCAATAAAGCAAAAAAGCAAGTGACAGATGCAAAAGCCGCCTATTTTGAACGCAATCAAGTCGAGCTTGTTGACGACCTGCGTCAGTTGGCGCCGCTGATTGCGGCCCTGGTTAAGCTTGTTAAGGAATTTGCGGCCGGTTATACGGCAGCTAAAAGAGCCAAAGGCATCGTTGACTTTAATGACCTTGAGCACTTATGCCTGGCTCTGCTTCGAGACGCTGACGCCTCGCCGGCGGCAGGCAAACCTTCGGTTGTGGCTAACAGTCTTAAAGCTAAATTTAGTGAAGTCATGGTAGACGAGTATCAGGATACGAACAGGGTCCAGGAAGAGATTATCCGCCTAGTTGCCAATGATGTGCAGCCAAACCTTTTTCTGGTGGGCGATGTTAAGCAGAGTATTTACCGTTTCCGGCTGGCCGAGCCCGAGCTGTTTATGGATAAATACCGCCGTTATCAGGGCGGGGCAGAGCCGGGCTGTAAGCGTATTGATTTGAGTAAGAACTTCCGCAGCCGGGCCGGCGTGCTGCAGGCGGCTAATTTTCTGTTCGGTCAATTGATGACCCTGCGGACGGCCGAACTTGATTATGGACCTGACGAACAGCTTAATGCCGGTCCGGACTATCCAGCGACAGAGTTGCCAAGCTTAGACGGCCCGGTTGAGCTGATTATGATTGACAGAGATCAGAGCGGGAATGAACAAGGCCAAGCTGCTGACGATGAGCAAGCCGGCGGACAGCCGGAATCTGAGTTGCAGCCAGGTGCTGCCGGAAGTCTGCTTGTTGAGGAGGAGTTAAGTGCGTTCGAGCAGGAGGCTGTGCTGATATCCCGGCGTATTACCGAACTGATTGACGGCGGCTATCATGTATATGACAAACAGCGCGGCAGTTACCGGCCGTTATTGTATCGTGATATTGTCATCTTGCTGCGGTCGGTGCAGGGAAAAGCTCAGGGGCTGCAAGATATATTACGGCAAAACGGTATTCCCTGTTATGCCGAAATTGGTTCCGGTTATTTTGCTGAAACTGAAGTTAGCGTTATGCTGGCTCTGCTTCATGTCATTGACAATCCGCATCAGGATATCCCGTTAGCGGCTGTTCTTCGGTCACCGCTAGTAGCACTGGACGGCAATGAACTGGCCGAGCTTCGACTTGCTAAGAGCGATGCAAGTCTCTGGATGGCTGTAGAGGCCGGTGATATTGCAGAACCGGCACAGGCTAAGGTGCAACTGTTTCGGCAGAGGATGTCTGACTGGCGCAGCCTGGCAAGGCGTAAAGGGGTCGCAGACCTTATCTGGCGCATTTTTCGCGATACCGGCTATTATGATTATGTGGGGGGAATGCCGGGTGGCGTTTTGCGTCAGGCTAACCTGCGGGCGCTGTATGACCGGGCCAAGCAGTATGAAGTCACAAATTTCCGGGGACTATTCCGCTTTTTGCGGTTTATCGAGCGGCTCAGGGACAAGAATTCTGACTTGTCGGTTGCCCGGGCGCTGGGCGAAAGTGAAGATGTCGTCAGAGTGATGAGCATTCATAAAAGCAAAGGGCTTGAGTTTCCGGTCGTCATCGTCGCCGATATCGGCAAGAACTTTAATTTGCAAGACACGACTGCTCTTGTACTATGTCACAAAGAGCTGGGGGTTGGTCCGTATGTAACGATGCCTGAGCTGCGGTTTCGTTATCCGACACCGGCACGCTGGGGCATTCAGCATAAAATTGAGCTTGAGACCAAGGCTGAGGAACTTAGAATTCTCTATGTTGCCCTAACGCGCGCCAGGGAAAAGCTGATACTTGTCGGTTCGGCGAAAAAGCTGCAGCAGAAATGCGCCGGTTGGTGCCGCTCTGTCGGTGATCCGGGCGAAAAACTGCCTGCCAGTCAGGTGCTTAAAGCTAAATGTTATCTGGACTGGGTCGGTATGGCTGTCGCCCGTCACGCCAATGGAGAGCATATCAGACAGTACGGTCAATGCTCTGACCGGCCGGCGCCATCATTGGCTCAACATACATCGGTCTGGGATGTTACTATCTATTCGTCGGACGCTATCAAACCGGTGGAACAGTCAAGTCAGGCCGACGATGCGCTGTTGGCGGCCGTGCGGCAATTGATGCCTGTCGATTGCGGAAGCGATACACTGTGGGTAGAGCGGATATTGAGCTGGCAATACGGCTATAGTGCGGCTGTCAGTAAACCGGCAAAGCTGGCCGTGTCCGAAATCAAAAGGCGGCTTGAACTGATTGAACGGGAACAAGCCGAATCGTTGTTTGTACCGCCTGCTGTACCTGCCCGGCCCCGCTTTCTTCAGGCTAAGTCAGGGCTGACAGCGGTAGAGTATGGCACGATGCTCCATAGCGTCATGCAGCATATTTCGCTGACCGGACCGCACACGGCAGCGGCTATCAGTGAGCAGGCCGGGCTGCTGGAAGACAGGCAGATATTGCTGCCGGGTCAGGCTCAGCAGTTAAAGGCTGCAGACATTGCAGAGTTCTTCGCCTCTGGCCTTGGAAAGCGGCTGTTGGTTGCGCGCCAGGTCTGGCGAGAGCTGCCATTCAGCCTGATGCTGCCGGCCGAAAATTTTTATCCTGATCTTAATGGCTGCGGCGAACTGATTTTTGTGCAGGGTGTTATTGACTGCCTATTTGCCGAAGCCGATGGACTGGTGCTTGTCGATTACAAGACAGATCGGGCTGCCTCACCAAGCGAGCTGGCAGCCAAGTATGCGGCGCAATTAAGCATGTACGCCGTCGCCGTCGAGCGTATTCTTGGGCGTCCGGTCAAAGAGCAATATCTGTATGCGTTCGGGCTGGGGCATGAAATTAAAATAGAGGCATGGGGCTAAGCTTTGGCAAATATACATAAAAATGGGGATGTGAGGGAACTTGCTGATAAGTTCTCCCACATCCCGCTTTTTTTAGCATAAAAGCATGCAACGCTAGTATGTCTCCCCAGCTTATACTAGCGATCAATCCTAATTAGTTTGATGCTAAAACATTATAAGAGTTCTTCCGGCAATTTCATCAAGCGTTGATTTCATTTAACGGACTACCCAATTATATCATGGCTTTGCTGCCCATTTTGAGTTGAGATAAGTATAAAAGGTCACAAGCGCAGATTGATGATTAGGGGCGTAAAAATGCACTAAACCCGGGATTCCCCGGGCTTAGATTTTAGATATTTCTTTATTTAAGGATAGGATTTTTTAAAACATGCCTTTTCGCCACAGGGCAAAAGCACTAAAGGCAGTCACCATACCAGAAATAAGCAGTGTTATGACAAAGCCGCCTTCGTGGCCGCCTAGAGGTATATCAACATTCATGCCCATAAAACTCGCTACCATCGTGGGAATGGCCAGGATAATTGTCATCGAAGCCAGGAATTTCATAACCCGGTTAAGGTTATTCGAGATAATCGAGGCACAAGTCTCCATCATGCCACTTAAAATCCGGCTGTACATCTCCACCATCTCAATGGCCTGTTTATTTTCGATGATAACATCCTCTAACAGATCTTCGTCTTCTTCATAAATCTTAATCAGATGCTGAACCTGGCTGCTGGAGCGTAATCGCAACAGCTTTTCTTGTACGATACCGTTAGAACGTAAGGACGCGGCAAAATAAGTTAAGCCTTTTTGCAGCTCTAAAAGCTGAAATATTTCCTTGTTTTGCATTGATCGCCGTAAATAGCGTTCGATTTCATCGGTTCGGCGGTTGATTTGGTTCAAGTATTTAAGATATAATGCCGCCGACTTGTACAATAGCTGAAATAAAAAGCGCGTCTTTTTAAAAGTACTGAAAGCCCGGGCATTTTCCATATTAAAGTCAGCTAACACACTGTTAGTTTCCAGACAGACTGTAATGAAGTACTCTGGTGTCAGGATAATGCCCAGTGGCAGAGCATCATAGCTGTCATGGCCGCGCATGACAGGAATATTTGTAATAACAAGCATATTGTTATCTTCAAGCTCAATACGGGAACGTTCTTCTTCGTCAAGTGCTGCCTTCAAAAAATCAAGCGGACTGCCAGTCGCTGTCGCTACCTGTTCGAGTTCTTCGGGTGTCGGATTTGTCAGCATCAGCCAGGAACCCTTTTCCACTGTCTCGACTGTCAATTCATATAGGCGCGTACAATTGCTGCGGTAAACTTTCAACATAGCTGCTCCCCCTTTCAAATTTTCGGGGAATGCAAATCTGAGCCTGAGTTGCTGGTGAGCGAGTGAAAAACTACGCAGTGTACTGCGTAGTGCTCCAGGCAGACTTAGGCGAGAAATAATGGAATATTCCCCTGTTTTTAATTAAATTGCATAAAACAAGCCCGCTAGGTCGGTCTACGTCCATATATCTCACCTGCCTTTAGTATCTGATCGATTATCATTAAATAGCTCTATAATGAATATAATTCTGTTTACGTTAATAGTCAACCTTTTTGTCAAAATTAAATCCAATATATCTCTTTTTTGCAAACTAGAATAAATTTCCGAAATAGGATGATACTAAACTCGCAGTTCTATATAGTATATTGTTTAAATTCAGACACTCAAGATAAAACAAAACTATTGACAACGCTACTGAATTACCATTATTCTTGGAAATATATATAACTAATATTCTAAAAATTTATGTGAGGTACATGCAGATGAACAACCAGGAAAGTACACTTGTCTTGTTGAAACCGGATGCGGTCAAAAGAAATATTTGTGGTGAAATCATTAGTCGTTTTGAACGGCGCGGATTACATATGGCTGCGCTAAAATTAGTGAGGCTGACTAGGGAGGTCGCCGCTAAGCATTATGAAGAACATGCGGATAAACCTTTTTATCCGGCCTTGCTTGACTTCATTACTTCTGGACCGGTCGTTGCTATTGTAATTTCAGGTCCACAAGCGGTCAGTCTGGTGAGGAAAATGATTGGGGCTACCAATCCGGCGGAGGCGCAGCCGGGAACGATACGCGGTGATTATGCCGCGTTGCTGGAGAACAATATTATTCACGGCTCGGATAGTATTGCCAGCGCCCAACGGGAAATTGCCGTTCACTTTACTGCAACGGAAATATACGAGTGATATGGCATACCGTCTGAAAAATTCTAGGAGCCTTTGATTGACAAGGGCGATTGTCGTTGCTATAATATTTAATGTGTCGAATATGGAGGGGTGTCCGAGTGGTTTATGGAGCTGGTCTTGAAAACCAGTGATCCTGCAAGGGACCGTGGGTTCGAATCCCACCCCCTCCGCCATAAACACCAGAGCTCAGGAAAGCGAGCCGGCAGGCGAAGTTTGACTGGTGCGAATCGTTTAGTTCTGAACGGAACGAAGAACAATCCAATGGAGTGGTACTCAAGTGGCTGAAGAGGACGGTTTGCTAAATCGTTAGAGGTCGTGAGGCCTGCGTGGGTTCAAATCCCACCCACTCCGCCATGCATAAGAGTTAACGGCTATTGACCGCAGAGGTTGATAGCCGTTTGATGTTGCTATATATACATTGAGGCTTAATCTGGGGCTTCTTGTCTCTCGAGGCTCTTTGGTATGTCGTTATTCTATTCCAGATGCGGAGAAGGGTGGCGTACTTGGCATATATACATCACATAAAAAAGGTCAAGGCCGATTCCGCCGCCCAACAAAGAAATATCCATCATGCTACCCTTTATTCTTCGTCACTGTACTAGTCAGTGGTTTTACGGAGATTGTGAAAGCAACCAAGAAAGCGATCAGGAGAGAAGAACCTAAGCTATAGAGACCAAAATCACTCCCGCCTTTGGTCACAAACCACCCGAACATATAAGGACCGATGAATCCGCCAAGGTTACCCAGCGCGTTGATAACCCCCATTGCCCCGCCTACGACCTCACTGGAAAACAGCATCCGCGGCAGCGCCCAGAATGTACCGGAAGCGCCTTGCTGGAAGAAACCACACCCGACTAAAAAGGCGTATGACACCCATACGTGATCCTTAAATAAAGTGGATGAAAAGAAACATAAGGCAAATCCCAAGGCGGGGATAGCGATCCACAATTTTTTGTTTTGGCTGCGGTCAGCTATTGACGCAAAGACATATACTCCAATCGCATTGGCAATAAATGGTACAGATGATAATAGTCCGACGTATAGTATTCCGGTCTTCATCAGCGACTTAATGAGCGACGGCAACCACATCGTAAAACCGTAATCACCGACTCGATAGGCAAAATAGAAGATCGTCAGTTTCCACAGGTTAACATTGCGTATCATTTGCATATAATTGACGGGGACACTTGGCCGGCTTTTCATTTCCTCGCGTTCGTCATGCAGTCGCTTTAGCAAGTATTCTTTTTCTGCGATCGATATCCACTTTGCATCTTTCGGACCATCTGCCATAAGCGGCATCCATATAAAAAGTAATAATAGCGACAACAATCCTTCAATAATAAAAAGGCTCCGCCAACCCCACTCTTCGATAATCCAGCCATTAAAAGGTCCACCAAGTATAGAGGCTAAGGCAATACTTCCAATTATAAGCGCGTTGGCGCGACCACGTTCCTCTGCGGGAAACCAGCGTCCGATTAAAACTAATATTGCTGGCCAAACGCCGCCTTCGGCAACACCAAGTATAAACCGCGCAACGAGCATTTGATTTATACTTGTAACAAATCCAGTAGCTGTGGCAATCCCTCCCCAAAAGACAATCGTAATGGCAATAAACTTTTTCGCGCTCCATCGCTCGGCAATATGCCCCCCCGGAGCTTGCAAAAATAAGTACCCTACAAAAAAGATTCCTGCCGACATCCCAGCTATCGACGCCGTCATGCCAAGCTCTTCAGTCATTCCTCCCGCCATCGCGAAGCCGATATTGATACGATCAAGGTATGAAAACAGAAAAACAAGGATGATCATTGGCGTGACCCGCCACCAACGCTGTGCTGGAATTTTAGCTGAAATTCCCTCTGGTTGCATAAATCAATCTCCTTTTCATTTCAGGCTTGTTTTTAATTGGAAGTTTTAGAAATTAATGTATATAATTGGCTATATAAATATATTATCCTTCTCTTTTATACACTTTTTGAAATTTATTAAACTAATTAGCAATTTATGCAAAAGCTCACTGGACTAGCGCTTACAATGATATTGTTTAGATTCAATTCATACAGCTTGACAATTATTCCGATGCATTGCTACAATTATAGCAATCGATTTAATAAGTAAGGGATGTTGAGCGAGAATGAAAACTTACAAGACGATGTTAAGGATTGTGCTCTGTTTGGTAATCGTCGCTTTTGGCACGATGATGACCGGATGCTCTGGTGACAAAAAAGAGGCAACAACAAAGGTATTCCGGGTTGGTATGGAATGTGGCTATGCTCCTTTTAACTGGACTCAGACTACTGCTGATAATGGAGCGGTGAAAATCGCCGGCAGTCAGGAATATGCAATGGGTTATGATGTGATGATTGCCAAAAAAATTGCTGAATCTATGGGTTATCAACTGGAAATACATAAGATTGAATGGGATGGTTTGGCTCCTGCTGTAAATGCCGGTAAGATTGACGCGGCTATTGCCGGAATGAGCATTACTAGCAAGCGCAAAGAAACAGTCGACTTTTCTTCTGTCTATTATAATGCTGATATTGTTGCCCTTACGAAGAAAAGCAGTCCTTTCTCTACCGTTAAGAATTTTTACGACCTCAAAGGGGCTGTTGCGACTTCGCAGCTCAATACCGTTTGGTATGACCTGCTAAAACAAATTCCCGATGCGAAAATTCAGCCTGCGATTGATAACGTTCCTGGAATGATCGTTGCGCTGACTTCCGGCAAAGTGGAAGTGGTGGCAACTGACAAGCCAACAGCCATGGCCGCCGTTTTTTCGAATCCTGAATTGGTGATGCTGGATTTCAAAAATGGCCAGGGTTTTAAAGTGGATAGAGAAGAAATTGAAATGGGTATTGCGGTTGCCAAGGGAAACAACGAGCTGCTGACAAAAATTAACAAGGCGCTGTCTGAACTGAAAGAAGATGAGCGCAATAAAATGATGGAAGAAGCCATTAGTAAACAACCGTTGTCAAAACAATAAGCACTATGGAATGGATAGGGATGGCATTTGCTATCCCTGCGATTCATCCGCTGACTAGTCCATGTCTTCCTGAGGAGGCGAGGGGCTAGGTTTTCTTTATTATTAGACAAGGTGGGAAATTTCTATGCCGGTAACCTTTTTTGAATGGGTCTTTTTTCTTCTCCAGCAATACGGCCTGCTTTTTGCCAAAGGCGCGGTTGTTACACTGCTATTAGCTGTCAGCGGTACGGTAATCGGCTGTGTAATCGGCTTGTTCGTAGGTATTCTTCAGACGATTCCGCTTTATCCTGATGATAGTATCGTTAAACGCAGCTTTTATAAGTGCCTTAGAGCCATTTTGGCAGCCTATGTCGAGTTATTCCGCGGTACGCCGATGATTGTGCAGGCGATGGTTGTATACTACGGGTCCATGCAAGTATATAATATCGATATGTCGCCGCTGTTTGCAGGCTTTCTGGTCGTATCCGTAAATACAGGAGCCTATATGGCAGAAACCGTGCGCGGGGGCATTATTTCGATTGATGTCGGTCAGCAAGAGGCTGCCAAGGCGATTGGCATGAACCATTTTCAACTGATGTCCTGTGTAATTTTACCGCAAGCTTTACGCAATATTATGCCGCAAATTGGCAATAATTTGATTATTAATATTAAGGATACCTCAGTATTAAATGTTATTTCTGTAACCGAGCTATATTTTTTGTCCAAATCAGCCGCCGGCACCTATTATCGATACTTTGAAGTATTCTTTATTACTTGCGCGATTTATTTTATTATGACGTTTGCCGTATCGCGCTTTTTACTATGGATAGAAAAAAGAATGGACGGACCTGACAACTATTCTTTAGTACCCTATGATCCTTTAGCGGATCCATGTGGCCCGTTTGCTCCCAAGAAAGGCGGGAATTAGCATATGGAGGAGAATAAAGTTGGCGTAATGAAACCACAGAAGGTATTGAGCATTAAGAATCTGGTAAAATATTTTGGCAAACGTAAAATTCTTAAAGATATCAGCTTTGACGTTTTTCAGGGTGATGTTATTTGTATTATTGGGGCATCAGGATCCGGTAAATCGACTATGCTGCGCTGCATCAATCAGCTGGAAATGCTCACATCGGGTGAAATTATTTATGACGGACGAAACGTAGTGGCGGAACGGGATAACCTGACGCAGTATCGGACAAAGGTTGGCATGGTATTTCAACAGTTTAATCTGTTTAATAATATGACGGTGCTTGAGAACTGCATGGTAGGCTTGGTTAAGGTACTAAAGCAAGATAAGGCAGTGGCTCGGAGAACCGCTCTTCACTTCTTGGAAAAAGTCGGGATGGCCCAATATATCAATGCCAAGCCGCATCAATTATCCGGTGGGCAAAAGCAAAGAGTGGCGATTGCCCGCGCTCTTGCCATCCAGCCGCAAGTCCTGCTGATGGATGAGCCAACTTCGGCGCTTGACACGCAAATGGTCGGCGAGGTGTTGGCCGTAATGCGCAGCTTGGCGAAGGAGGGCTTAACTATGTTGATCGTTACCCATGAAATTGCTTTTGCCCGTGACGTTGCTTCCCGAATCATTTATGTGGAAGATGGCGTTATTGTTGAAGACAATACGTCCGAGGATATCTTCAATCATCCTCGGGACGCGCGGACGAAAGCATTTCTATCTCGTGTTACAAATTCAAACTGAGATCCGCTCTAGTTAAAAGGGCTAAACTACCGCCCGCTTTTTCTTTCATGCATTTGCTCTGGTCGAATCGCAAGGCAATCGCTTACAGGAAACAGGCAATAAATTCCGCCTGTCGCTGTGTCGACACCGGTTGCGTAGAGATTAGGTTTAGGATTCAGAGTTAAGGTATAACAAAATGCTGACTAATCGCAAAGAAGTATATGCACCAGTTCAAAGACGATAAGGAAACTCTGCGGCTATGACATGGGTAAAAAGCCTCCCTCCGCGAGGGAGGTGGGTAAGGAAGTTCTGCGACTAGAGTCTTAATCCGATGACTAAACCGCGTCTTAACTCCCTCTTCTGCGAGTTGGAGTTAAGAGCGGCTAAGCTGTTCGGATAAGGTCGACTTAGCTTGTTAAATTGATCAGCCTTCCTACTTCTTAAGCCTACTTGCGTAAGCGTTTCCCTGATCGAAATCTTGAGTGACGCTTGATTTATCTACAAAGTTATGCTATGTTAATTTTAGCAAAGGCGCTCTGGAAGATATTCGGAGTGTCTTTTTATTTCAATGGAGGGTGAAGCGAATGCATAAAAGTATAATAGGTGTTATCCCGCTTTGGGATGAACATAAAAACAGCATATGGATGTTGCCAGGATATTTAGATGGTATTATACAGGCCGGCGGCTGCCCGAGCATCTGCCATTGACAGACAATAATCAAATTATCCGACAATTATCTAAAACGTATGATGGCTTCCTGTTTACCGGAGGGCATGATGTTTCTCCGGCACTTTATAATCAGGCTAAGTCAGACCAATGTGGTACTGTTGTTGAAATACGGGATTCGATGGAAAGTAAATTGCTTACGATGCTTATTGATCTCAATAAACCTGTTTTCGGTATTTGCAGAGGGATTCAAATATTGAATGTTCTGTTGGGAGGAAGCCTTTATCAAGACATCAATACCCAATTTCAATCAAATATCAATCATCAACAATGTCCACCCTATGACATCCCTTCTCACCGCGTTAATATCGCAAAAAATACCCCGCTGCACGATTTGCTAAGGAAGGATGCTATTCATGTCAACAGTTATCACCATCAGGCAATCAATGCTATTTCCCCGGAGCTTACTGTCATGGCAACATCTCCAGACGGATTAGTAGAAGCCGTATATTTGCCAGCAAAAAAGTTTGTGTGGGCCGTACAATGGCATCCAGAATACTCCCCGCTTGACGAAAACAGCAAAAAACTTTTTTCTGCGTTTATTGCTGCCTGCAGCTCTTTAGCCCAGCAGCCCTTATAAGGCATAACCTGATACGGAGAGGATGATACTATGATTGCTCAACCGTCGATAAATGATTATGAAACGTTAATTAATATCTGGGAAAACTCGGTTCGGGCAACGCATGACTTTCTCAAGGAAGAAGATCTTCAATTTTATAAGCCACTAATCTTGAACGAATACTTCCACCACGTGAGCTTATTTTGTCACAAAGATAGTAATCTTGAAATTACTGGATTTATGGGCATAGAGAGTGATAGTCTTGAAATGCTGTTTATTAATCCTGTATCGCGGGGAAAGGGTGTAGGCAAGGAGTTGCTTATTTATGCGATAAAGCACCAAAAGGTAAAATGGGTAGATGTTAATGAGCAGAATGCTCAGGCTATTGGCTTTTATAAGCATATGGGATTTCATGTCGTAAATCGTTCTGAATTTGATGGGGCAGGGAAACCTTATCCTATCTTGCATATGGAATTGAAATGATAACAGGTTAAAATTTCAATGGTAAATAGTTTTGTAGAAAGAGAGACGAACACTTCAGGTGGGGGAAAAACCCACCTGAAGTGTTCGTCTCTCTTTCATGTTAATATTGATACAATGAGAATTCCTTGATTCAGGGTATTCTCCTTCCAAAAGCGCTGAGGAAATTTATATTTAAGTTTTAATTCTCAAAAAAAATAAAATTTTGTCGCAATTTGTTATTGACAGACAACGGCCATAAAAGTACAATAATATCAACATATAAAGTATACCAGTATATTATACGGGGGCGCGGTGCAGCATGTCCGCGGTAAAGACGTTTTTGTCCGCAAGGCAAAGGTGAGCCATATCTACAATAATATTGATTTTATTGCCACCGACGCAATGGAACCCCTGATGGAACTCATTGAAAAGCAAACTGCGTATCTGGCCGCCCAGCGGCGCACAAACGCCGATCTCGCCAAAATGGAAACGGCGATTTTGGAAATGGAGCAAAGCATCAGGCTTAGTCTTATTTTCACGCGGTAAGTCGCTCGATAATCCTCAACGCTATGAGGCGTCCCTGGAGTAGCATAAAAGGATTTTTGAGAAAATCCAGGATGCCGACGCCGCTGCTAACTTAATGCAGGAACATTTATATAATGCCAAAAAATATATTGCCAATATTAATTGTAATAACTCAGCTTTCTCACCCCAAAGAAGGTAGATAAGGCTTGATATAGTAGATTTAGTGCATTTGAAAAAGGTCTCGATGTCCCAACGACTACTGTAAATGCGGATAATTTCTTCTTCACTCAAGGAACAATCGGTCGACAAGATGGCCAGCCATTCATTATTGTTGGTTCGATGTTTTACAAACACCACTTTTACAGAAATATTAGGTGCCATTTGGGTATGGATGGAACGCAATATACCTTTTCCAGTCCCTTGAACTGATCGGGCAGCGCAGTAGAGTTCCTTCAGACTTAACCACGATGCCTACCAGATAACGTTGATTTACAGGCTTTACATGCCAATCACGTCTAGGCCACGCTCTGTAATCTTTTGAATCAGAGGCGCATATGTAAACCAACTGTCCATCAGTACATAGGAGGCAGTAATGCCCGAGGCCAAGGCACGGTCAATCATGGCCGGAATGATTTCCGGAGCCGACTGTAACGCCTCTATGCGCCGTTGGTAACCACAAGTACGTTTGTCAATCTTATTTGATATATCGTTAAT